>Ga0209474_10000412_pt1 | contig 47343 bp, 44 predicted proteins | sample GraSoiAngelo_145_FD_185902 | JGI IMG/M metagenome (GOLD analysis project Ga0209474, IMG submission 185902) | Grasslands soil microbial communities from the Angelo Coastal Reserve, California, USA - 14_1009_05_20cm (SPAdes) (version 2) | ecosystem: Environmental > Terrestrial > Soil > Grasslands...
TCATGTTCGCGTATCAGCGGGAGCTCGCGAGCAACTGGTCGCTGAACGTCGACTGGATCCAGCGCTGGTTCAACGACCTGACGTTCAACGAGGAGGTCGGCATTCCGGCGAACGCGTACACGCCGGTGACGCTCACCGATTCGGGCCCCGACAATCTCGCGAGCACCGCCGACGATCGGCCGATCACGCTCTACAGCGTGCTGCCGCAATATCGCGGTCAGAACGTCAGCTTCCATACCAATTTCCCCGGCACGCAGCGCTACAGGGGATTCGAGCTGTCGGTCGCCAAGAGGATGTCGAATCGCTGGCAGCTGATGACCTCGTACGTCTGGTCGCGGCTCGACGGCGATCTGCTCGCGACAACCGGAACGCTGGCGGGCGATCCGAACAACCCCAACCAGGTGATTCCGACGCAGGCCACCGGCAGGGGCACCAACGATCAGCCGCACGCGTTCAAGGTGCTCGGCAGCTATCAGGCGCCGTACGGGATCACGCTCGGCGCGAATTACCAGGCGATCAGCGGGCTGCCGTTCGACAGAACGTTCCGTGCGCCGGGATGCTCGGCCGCCCTGACGACCAACTGCCTCAACCAGGGAGCCACGACGGTTCGAGCGGACGTGCGCGGGACGAACCGCGCCGATTTCCTGAACCTGATGTCGCTGCGCGCCGACAAGAGTTTCCGGCTGGGAGGCACGCGCCGCGCCTCGGTCGTCGCGGAGCTGCACAACGTGCTGAATTCGAGCGCCGGCCAGGCGAACTTCGGTACGCTCACGCAGGCCTATGCGAGCCAGGCGGCGTTCGACACCGCGCGAGTGGGGGGTGCGTCCTATTTCAGCCGCGTGCAGGAGATCGTCGCGCCGCGCGTGCTGAAACTCGGCGTGAAGTTCGACTTCTAAACCGCCAACGGCGGCAGACGCGGGCCGGCGTTCGGGGCAACCCGGGCGCCGGCTTTTTTTGTCGAGCGTCTGGCGCACGTGGCGGAGGGCGGCGGGCGCGCAGCCGTCGCCGTCGCCGAGACGCTCGCCTCGGTCGGGATCTCGCGGCGAGCGCCGCGTTCGATCTGCTGTCGCTCTACGCCGGCGGGTCGCGCGAGCGCGAGCGCTACTCGGCTGGGGCCGTCCTCCAGACCGACGATCGCACCCCGCTCGAGTATTCGGCGCCTCGTGGAATCGACGGCCGGACGGCGTCGGACAATGCGGCCGCGATCCGGCGGCTCGGGGGCGCGTTGCCAGCGGCCGTCCGCGGCTTCGTCGATCGGGTGTCGGACGCCGACTGGACGTCGCGAGGGCGGATGGAGCTGCGGGCGGACGCCCACACGCTCGCTTTCGAGGCATTCCGGCGCGCGGTCGCGGAACGCCGACGCGCTCGCCGGGATGTCGGAAGCCCTCGGCCGGCGCCCGGCGGGAGATGGAGGCGCGTGGAATCGTGCAGGGGAATCGTCGACCGCGAGCCGGACAACGCGCCGGCGCGGATCGAGTTATCGCGGCTGCTCGCGTCGGAGGGCACCTTCGAGGCGGCGGTCGGCCGGGCGAGCGAGGCCGTCCGGCTGGCGCCGGACGATCCGCGCGCCGGCGAGCAGCTGGCGTCGATCGTCGCCGACGCGGGCGACGCGGCGCGGCTCGGTCCGCTGCCAGAATCGTTAGCGGCGCGCTTTCCCGGCCGGGGCGGCGTGCGCGACGCCGGGCCGGCGCGACTGCGTCCGCGCGGCGTTCGAGGCGTCGCTACGCGCGAACCTCCGCGACGCCTCCACCTACGTCAACGTCGGCCAGTTCTCGCTCCAGGTCAGAAATCCGCGGGATGCCGCGGATTACTTCGCCGAGGCGCTGACATCGAGCCGAACCTGCCGTCGGCTCGCGCCGGCCTCGCGCAGGCGCGCGCCGCGCTCGACGCGAATCCACGCTGACGTTTTTCCGTCCAAAGATCCGTAGCGCCCCCGCCCCGAACGAGATCCAGGATCGGATCCAGGATCAGATCCTGGATCCGATCCTGGATCTGATCCTGGATCGATCCTGGTAACACGTTGGTAATCAGGCGCGGGATTCCGCGGGATTCGTCCCGGCAATTCGATCTCTGTGCGGTCGTAGTCGCGATCGACGTTGATGTCGATAAGAGAGTTGAGCGCGGCGCGATCGCAGTGCGACGCATCGCGATTCTGCGGCACGTATATTGCTCGGCTACTTGTCGGAGGACGCGATGAGTCTCGTTCGGCTTCTGGGGTTCACCACGTTGGGATGCGGGTGCGTCGTGGGACGGTATCGCGAAGTCGCCACGAACCGCGAGATCACCTACGTGGAAGAAAAGGGAAAAACCTGCAGCAGCCACGGCCATCGCCGCAATCACACGATCGCCGCCGAGCGTCCCGCGTCGTCCTCGCCGCTCGGATTCACGCTCGCCAGCAAGGCCTCCTGACGTTCGGCGCGTGTGCAAATCGGTCCAGAGGCTGTCGCAAGACGGTACAGCTAGCCCCGATCCCCTCTAACGTACGCGTACGTCCGTACCGAAAAGAGAGGCGTGCCAGTCCTGCTGAAGCCTCATATGGTCCGCGACACCGCCGCGACCCGCAGCCGCTTCTACCTCGCTGACTGCCTCGACGTCTTCGCGCAGCTCGATGCCCACAGCGTCGACGTGATCGTGACGTCGCCGCCCTACAATCTCGGCATCGGCTACAACCGCTACCAGGACACGCTGCCGCGCGCCGACTACCTGGAGTGGACCAACGCCTGGATCGGCGCCGCCGCGCGCGTGCTGCGCCCGGACGGCTCGCTCTTCCTCAACGTCGGCGCCAAGCCGAGTGATCCGTGGACGGCGTTCGACGTCGTGCAGGCGGCGCGGCCGCATCTGCGGCTGCAGAACATCATCCATTGGATCAAGTCGATCGCCATCGAGCGGGACTCGGCCGGCGCCGCCGCCGCGCTGACGCGCGATCTCGCGGTCGGCCACTACAAGCCGATCAACAGCGATCGGTTCCTGAACGACTGCCACGAGTTCGTCTTTCACCTGACGCCGGGCGGCGGCACGCGCCTCGATCGCCTCGCGCTGGGCGTGCCCTATCAGGACCAGTCGAACGTCGCGCGGTGGACGAAGGCCGCCGACGGCCTGCGCTGCCGCGGCAATACGTGGTTCATCCCCTACGAGACGATCCAGCGCCGCGACCGCGACCGGCCGCACCCGGCGACGTTCCCGGCGAAGCTACCCGAGCAGTGCCTGCGGCTGCACGGCGCGTCGCGCATCCGCCGCGCAATGGATCCGTTCACCGGCCTCGGCAGCACGGCCGTCGCGTGCGTGCGCCTCGGCATCCCGGAGTTCATCGGGTGCGATATCGACGAGACGTACCTCGACGCGGCCGCCGAGCGCGTGAAAGAAGCGTTGAAGCCGAAGATGGCGAAGGCTTGGCCGACGGGTTCGTCGATGGCAAATCGTCATGGCTGATAGGCTGATGGCTGATGCCTGCGCCATCCAGCCATCAACCATAGCCATCAGCCATCAGCCATTAGCCATGACGCATTACTTCTTGCTCGTCGAGGTCGGTTTCGGCGGCGGCTTGAGGACGTATTCCTTGCGGAACCACGCGGAGGCGCTCTTCCGCGTCACCTTCACTTCCACCTGACGCCGGCGCCTGGTCGGATCCGGATTCTTCGAGTAGTAGCCGAGCACGTAGTAATCGCTCGTCTCCGCGTCGATCCTCTTCAGCGCCTTGCTGAAGTCGTTCTGGTTGACGACGGCGAGGCCGCCGGTCTCCTCGGCGATCACCCGCAGGCTGTCCTGCGACTTGCGCACGTACTCGTTCCACTGCTGCGGATCGACCTGCTCGTCGATGTCGCCCATCCCCACCAGCCCGCGCGGATCGATCGTGTACATCGTCACGTTCGCGCGGTTCGCCTGGCGCGTGAGCTCGCCGAGCTCGCGCGCGAGATCCGCGTCGGCGAACGTCTCGCTCTGCTTCTGCTGGTTGACGAACGGATCGCTCTGCTGCGAGTTCGTTCCGTCGCTGTTCTGCGACGCCATCTGATTCTGCGAGCGCGAGAACTCGTTCTGCGCGAACGGCGAGTTGGGATCCATCAACCCGAGCCGCGCGTCCTGGAACGGGTTGAAGTCGTAGCCGTCGCTCACGTAGATGAGCGCCTTGCGGCGGTTGTGCACCGACTCCAGGTTGTTCAGCAGATCGTTGACGGTCGAGAACGCGACGTGCGCGCGGTAGCGCACCTCGCTCGGCCCCTCGGCGCCCGACGGCCCGTTGATGATGTCGGTCGGCTTCAGCTCGTTGCCCGCGATCTTCTTGATCGCTTCCTCGAGCCGCGTCTTGTCGTACGTCATGTCGACGGCGATCGACGACGGCCCGCTTGAGACGATGCCGAACATGTCGCCGTCGTGCACGAGCTCCTTCGAGATCCGCTTGAACAGATCGCGCACACGCCCCGTGTTGTGGAACTGCAGGTGCAGATCGTCGACGAAGAACAGGAAGATGCGGCCCGACACGTCGTTGCGCGGACGCGTCGGCGGCAGGATGATGCCTTCCGGCGGCGGCGGCGGCGGCGCCGCGAGCACGTTCGTGACGCGCCCGCCGGTGACAACGGTCATCGACGTGATGTCCTGCTTCACGCCGTCTTCGAAGATCTCGAACTCGTCTTTCTTCAGGTCGGGAATGAAATTGCCTTTGTCGTCGCGGACGATCACGTCGTTGGTGACGAGATCGACCTGAACCTTGAAGGTCGGTCTCGCCTGCGGCGCCGCGGCGGGCGCAGGCGCGGGCGGCGGCGTCTGCGTTTGCGCGGACAGCCCAGCCGCAAGGGCCACCATAAGTCCAGTGGGCCAGAAACCGTTCATTTTCAGGGTCATAGGCCTCGGATTATACATCGCGCAAGGCGCGCCGGGCGGTCCGTGTTACGACGAAAGTAGCCGCGACGGTGGCCGCTAGGCCGGCCAGCAGCACCGCGTAGTAGGACGCATCTTTCGGGGCCTCGGCCTGCCCCGCGAGCGCGAGCGCTTCGCCGCCAACGGCCCCGCCGTACGCGGCCACGAGCTCGCCCGGAATCGATCCCACCCCGGCCAGCATGAAGTCCCAGACCGAGATCGTCGTCAGGCCCAGCGCGTAGTTGAGGACGTTGAAGGGCATCACGGGCGACAGCCGAAGCAGCAAGACGATGCGCCATCCGTGCGAGGCGACGGCGCGATCCACCGCGATGAAACGTGGCATCGCCGCGAGCCGGCGCTCGACGAGGACGCGCGCGCCGTACCGGCCGAGCAGAAACGCGCATGTGGATCCGATCGTCCCGGCGACGAACGAGTACACCGCGCCGGGGAAAATCCCGAAGAGCGCGCCGGCCGCCACGGCAAGCACTGTCGCCGGCACCAGCGCCATGACGCCCAGCGCGAAGATGCCGATGAACGCAACCGCGGCGGCGGATCCGTAGGCGTGGACGTCGCTAATCGCGGCGAGCAGACGCGGCGCGACGAGGCGCCCCATCCCCCACGCGGCGAGCGCGATGGCGGCGGCGATCGCCGCGGCCCGCACGACGCGAGACGGCTGCGGACCGATGCCGTTACTCTCCCGGCGGTTCGTCGGCGACGTCCTCGCGAGCCGGTGGTTCGCCGTGCGTCGACGCGGACGTGCCGCCTTCGTGCGGCGCCGATTCGGCCGCCGGCGCAGCAACGCCCATCGCCGGCTGCGGTCCGCGGCCGCCTTTGCGCCGGCGGCGGCGTTTGCGCGCACGCTCGATTCGAGACGGCGCGGCCGTCGTCGCGGCTGCGCTCTCGACGACGGTGGGAATCGATTCGGCCTCTGCCGGCGCCTCGCTCTCGCTCTGCTCGGCGGCGGCTTCGTCGGGCACAGCGCGATCGTCGTCGCTCGGGACGCCGCCGCGCGCGGACTGGCGCGCGGCCCGCTCGGCGCGGCGGCGTTCGCGCCACGGTTCGACCTCGGCCGAAGGAATCGGCGTCTCGAGAATCTTGCGCCAGTCGAACGTGACGTTGGGATTCTGCGCTTCGAGCGCGCGCCGGACGTCGTCGTCGAACGGCTCGCGGCCGACTTTCACGTTGGGCGGCGTGCGGAACCAGTAAAGGACACGCGGCCGCGACTTCCCGCGCCGGTTCGTCGTCGGCTCGACGAGGTAAAAGTGCTCGTACCCCCGCTTGTCGCGGGAAAAACGGAAAAAAGCCATGGCGTTTCGCGCCGTCGATCAGCGTTTACGCTTCGCGGGTTTTGCCTTCTTTCCGGTCTTTACCGTCTTTGCGGTTTTAACCGTCTTCGTGGTCGTAGCCTTCGCACTCTTTGCCGTGGCCGTCTTTGCCGTGACGGTCTTTGCCGTGGCGGTCGTAACCGTCGCAGTCTTTGCCGTGGCCATCTTTACCGCTTTTGCGGTCTTTGCTGCCGGCGGCGTCTCGCGGTTGCGATGGACGAGCGTGAACCGCGGCTGATCGCCGACAATGTGGTAGCTCCAGATCTCGCTGACGTAAATCTGGTTGTCCTCGGCGAGGCGGCGTGCGACGTCCACCATGGTCGCAGGGACGTACAGATGAAACGCGGCGCGCGTGCGGCCGAAGTGCGCCCACTGGGCGAGCGCTTCGAGATGGTTCACCGATTCGCCCGTTTCCACCTCGATGATGACCTGGAGCTTGTGGCCCCGGTCCGGCGACATGAGGAGGAGATCGGGGTATAAGGCCGACGTTCCGGCGCCGACGGCCGCGTTCTGCTCGTTCCCTGGATTTATCGCGGCTTCGTACCGGCGGCGAAACTTCGCCTGGAGCAGCCGGATGATGCGGTCATGCTCGAGCTGCTCGCGGACCGGCCGCACGAGAATCGGGCTCAACGAGCGCCTCCAAGCGGTTGGATAAGCACAGGATCAAACCCCGGAGTCTAGCATGGCGCGACGAGCTCTAATGTATGCCGCCCGATGGATGCTGTTGAGCAGGCGTAGGTTACTATATAGGCAGTGCCGGCGAGCGCAGTCGACCGATCGACGGCGAAGATTCTCATAGTTGACGACGACGAGGCCGTTACTGAGACATTTGCGCGCATGCTGAAGCTCGAAGGGTATCAGGTGCGCACCGCGGTCAACGCCCAAAAAGGGCTCGAAGAAGCTGAGCAAAGCCGTCCCGACGCCATCATCCTCGATCTACGGATGCCACTCGTAGATGGTCTCGGATTCCTCCGCCGCCTTCGAAGCTTCGAGCAGCACACGACCACGCCGGTCGCCATCGTCACGGGCGACTACTTCCTCGACGACGCGCTCTCGAACGAGCTGCGCGAGCTGGGCGCCGAATTGCGCTACAAACCGATGTTTCTCGAGGACATCGTCGCGCTGGCGCGCCATCTGCTCAAGGTGACGAACTGACCGATTCGGGCAGCCGATTCCTGGCAGCCTGCAGACGGCAGCCGGTCGACGCGACTCCAGTCTGGTTCATGCGCCAGGCGGGCCGCTACATGAGCGAGTACCGGACGCTGCGCGAGCGCTATTCGCTGCTCGATCTCTGTCGGACGCCTGAACTGGCGACGGAAGTGACGCTGCAGCCGGTGCGGCGCATCGACGTCGACGCCGCGATTCTGTTCTCCGACCTGCTGCTGCCGCTCGCGCCGCTCGGCGTCCCCTTCGATTTCGTGCGCGGCGAGGGGCCGGCGATCGAGACGCCGCTCCGAAGCGAGGCGGATCTCGCGCGCATCCGCCGCTTCGAGCCGCGCGCCGAGCTCGGCTACGTGCTCGAAGCGATCCACCAGATCCAGCGCGCGCTGAAAGGCCGCGTGCCGCTCATCGGCTTCGCCGGCGCGCCGTTCACGCTCGCGTCGTACGCAATCGAGGGCGGCCACTCGAGCAACTTCGCGCACACCAAGTCGCTGATGTACGGGCAGCCGAAGGCGTGGCATCAGTTCTGCGACACGGTGGCCGACGTCATCGGCGACTATCTCGTCGCGCAGATCGAAGCGGGCGTCGATGCGGTCATGGTGTTCGATTCGTGGGTGGGCGCGTTGAACGCGGCGGACTATCGCGAGTTCATCCTGCCGCACTCGAAGACGATCTTCGATCGCATCGCCGAGGCGAGCCGCGCCGCAAATGGCCGCAGCGTGCCGACGATTCACTTCGGCGTCGGCACCGGCGCGATCCTGCACCTGATGCGCGAGGCCGGCGGCGACGTGATCGGCGCCGACTGGCGGACGCCGCTCGACGAGGCGTGGGAGCGGATCGGGCCCGACTGCGCGATTCAAGGCAACCTCGATCCGACGCTGCTGCTCGGGCCGCTCGATCGCGTCTTCGCCGCCACCGACGACGTCCTGGCGCGCGCCGGCGGCCGGCCGGGACACATCTTCAACTTCGGCCACGGCATCCTGCCGACGACGCCGGTCGAGCACGTCCAGGCGCTCGCGCGGTACGTACATCAAAAGACGCGGCGATGAGGACCGGCGTCCTGCTCATGGCGCATGGCACGCCGTCCTCGCTGGACGAGATGCCGGAGTACCTCCGCCTCGTGCGAGGCGGGCGGCCGCCGTCCGACGAGCTGATTCACGAGATGCGCGAGAACTACGCCGCGATCGGCGGACGGTCGCCGCTCACGGAGATCACCGAAGCGCAGGCGTCGGCGCTCGGCGCGCGGCTCGGGCCCGACATTCCGGTCGCGGTCGGCATGCGCAACTGGAAGCCGTTCATCGACACGGCGCTCGCGGACCTTGCGGCGTCCGGCGCGACGCGCGTGATCGGCATCCCGCTCGCGCCGCAGTTCTCGACGCTCAGCGTGCAGAAGTACATCGACGCCGCCGCGAGCGCGCTGCCCGACGGCGTGCGGTTCGAGGCCGTCGAATCGTTCCACATGCATCCGCTGCTCCTCGACGCGTTCACCGAGAAAATCTCCGCCGCGCAGCCGAAGCCCGACGAGCTCGTGATCTTCACGGCGCACAGCCTTCCGCAGCGCGTCATCGCCGCCGGCGATCGGTACGCCGACGAAGTGGCGGCGACGGCGCGCGGCGTCGCCGAACGCGCCGGGATCGCGAAGTACGACCGCGCGTATCAGAGCGCGGGACGGACGCCAGAGCCGTGGATCGGCCCGTCGCTCGAGCAGCTGATCGACGATCGATCCGCGACGACGCGCAAGTTTCTCGTCGTGCCGATCGGCTTCGTCTGCGATCACACCGAGATCCTGTTCGACATCGACATCCAGGCCGCGCGCGTGGCGCGCGAGTTCTCGACGACGCTGCGGCGGACCGAATCGCTCAACACGTCGCCGACGTTCATCGCGATGCTCGAGGATCTCGTCCGGGCGCGCCTGTGACGACGGGGGATTGGGGATTGGGGATTGGGGGGGATTGGTGATAAGGGATTGGTTGCACCTGAGAACTGCGTGACAGCCGTGATCTATCCAATCCCCAATCCCCAATCCCCAACCCCCGTTCTCGACGCGGCGATCGTCGGCGGCGGGATCGCGGGGCTCGCGGCGGCCTACGAGCTCCACCTGCGCGGCCGCTCGTTCGTCGTCCTCGAGCGCGCGCCGCGCGCCGGCGGCGTGATCTTCAGTGAGGAGGTCGGCGGCTTCACGATCGACGGCGGCCCCGATTCGCTGCTGGTGCAGAAGCCGGCGGCCATCGCGCTCTGCGAGGAGCTCGGCCTCGGCGGGCGGCTCGTGGCGACCAAGCCGCCGCGCATCGCGTACATCCAGCGCGGCGGGCGTCTGCACGCCTTGCCGGCCGCGTCGATCCTCGGCATTCCGACGCGCGTGCGGCCGTTCGTCGAGACCACCCTCTTCACGTGGGCCGGCAAGATGCGTATGGGCGCCGAGGTGTTCGTGCGCCGGCGGGAGACCGACGACGACGAGTCAATCGGCGCATTCATGACGCGGCGCTTCGGCCGCGAGGCGGCCATCTATCTCGCGGAGCCTCTGCTCGCTGGAATCCATGCGGGCAACGTCGATCGGCTCTCGATGAAGGCGCTCTTCCCGCGGCTCTTCGAGGCCGAGCGCAAGCATGGCAGCCTGTTGCGCGCGTTTCGTCCCGGGAAGACCGCGAACCGCGACTCGCGAAGCCAGAATCCTGACGCCCGAATCCCGAATCCTGACTCCCGAATCCCGAATCCCGAATCCCGAATCCCGAATCGCGACGGCGCTTTCCGATCGCTGCCCGGCGGCCTGAGCGATCTCGTTCGCGCGCTCGTCGCCGCCGTCGGCGAGGCAAACGTCCGCACCGGCGCCGCCGTCGCGGCGATCACCGGCCGCGGACCGTTCGCGGTCCGCACGGCGTTTGGCGACATCGTCGACGCGCGCGCGCTCGTCTTCGCGACGCCGGCATTCGTGACCGCCGAGCTGCTGCGCGACCGCGACGCGGCGATCGCGTCGCGCTGCGCCGAGATCCCGTACGCGTCGGCGGCGACCGTCGTCCTCGCGTTCCGCCGCGACGCGGTGGCGCATTCGCTCAGCGGATCCGGCTTCGTCGTCCCGCGCGTCGAGAACACGGGGCTGCTCGCCGCGTCGTGGCTGTCGTCGAAGTGGCCGCACCGCGCGCCGGACGACGACCACGTGCTGCTGCGGACCTTCGTCGGCGGCGCGCGCGATCCGCGCGCCCTCGATTGCAGCGACGACGAGCTCGTCAGGTTGTCGATGGGCGCCTTGCAGCCGCTGATCGGCGTGCGCGGCCAGCCGCTGTTCGCGCGCGTGTATCGCTGGGATCGCGGCAACGCGCAGCACGAGGTCGGCCATCTGGACCGCGTGGCCGCGATCGATCGCGCGCTCGCGCGGCATCCCGGCGTGTTCCTCACCGGCAGCGGCTTCCGCGGCGTCGGGATCCCGGACTGCGTCGCCGACGGACGCGCTACCGGCCGGCAGGTTGCCGCGTGGATCCAGGATCGCGCCGAGTACGCGGAAGCACGCGGAGTCGGCCTGTGAGGCGCGCCCGGCTCACGTGCGCGGCGATCGCGATCATTGCGGCGCTGGCGCGTCCGGTGTACGCGCAGCCGGCCGATGTCGTGCGTCTGCTCCAGGAGATCAAGGCGGCGGACGCCGACCAGCTCGCCGTCTCCGAAGAGGACGGGCGGTTCCTGCGCGTGCTGATCGCGTCGAGCGGCGCGAAGCACGCGCTCGAGATCGGCGGCGCGTTCGGCTACAGCGCGATCTGGATGGGCCTCGCGCTGCGCGAGACCGGCGGCCGCCTCACCACGATCGAATACGATGCCGCGCGCGCGAAGCTCGCCGCCGCGCACGTCCGCGCCGCGGGCCTCGCCGACGTCGTCACGGTGATCGCCGGCGACGCGTTCGCCGAGATCCCCAGGCTGGAGGGCGCGCTCGATTTCGTCTTCCTCGACGCGTGGAAGCGCGACTACAAGCGCTTCCTCGATCTGATGCTCCCGCGCCTCGCGCCGCGCGGCCTGTTCCTCGCGCACAACGTCGTCAACAAGCAGAGCGAGATGCGCGACTTCCTCGACGCGATCAAGACCGATCCCCGCCTGTTCACGACGATCGTGACGCCGTCGAGCGAGGGGATGTCGGTGTCGGTGAAAGTCAAATGAAGACGGTCCACATCATCGGCGTGCCGCTCGATCTCGGGGGCGGACGGCGGGGCGTCGACATGGGGCCGTCGGCGTTCCGCATCGCCGGCCTCGGCGAGCGGATCGGCGCGCTCGGCTACACGGTCGTGGACAAGGGCGATCTTCCGGCGCCGATTCCGGAGACGCAGGAGCTGCGCGACGAGCGCAAGAAGTACATCCGCGACATCGCGAAGGTCTGCCAGAAGGTGTATCAGACGGCGGCGGGGTCGCTCGACGAGGGCGCGATGCCGATCGTGCTCGGCGGCGATCACAGCCTCGGCGCCGGATCCGTCGCCGCCGCCGCCGAGTGGGCCAGGCGGACCAGAGGGCTGCCGATCGGCCTGCTCTGGATCGACGCGCACGGCGACATGAACACGCCGGCGACGTCGCTGTCGGGCAACGTCCACGGCATGCCGCTCGCGGCGCTCCTCGGCGGCGAGCCGGCGGAGCTCGCCAAGATCGGGACGTTCTCGCCGAAAGTGGAAGCGGCGCACACGGTCCTCGTCGGCATCCGCAATCTCGACGAGCGGGAGAAGGTGTCGGTGCGCGAATCCCACGTGCACGTCTTCACGATGAAGGACATCGATCGCCAGGGCGTCGCGTCGGTGATCGAGCAGGCGGTGCAGCTCGCCGGCGACGGCACCGCGGGTATCCACGTCTCGTTCGACATGGACGTCTGCGATCCGTCGATCGCGCCGGGCGTCGGCACGCCGGTGAAAGGCGGCCTCGACTACCGCGAGGCGCACATGATGATGGAGATCGTCGCCGACTCCGGGCTGCTCACGTCGCTGGATCTGGTCGAGGTGAACCCGACGCTCGACGTGCGCAACACGACGGCGCAGCTCGGCACCGAGCTCGCGCTGTCGGCGCTAGGGATGAAGATTCTGTGAACCGGCGCCCGACTCGGCGAGCATCTCCTCGAGCGTCTCGACGAGGAGCACGAGCGAGTACGGCTTCTCGATGAGGCGCGTGCGGGGACGCAGCCGCTCGAGCTCCGCCGATTCCGAGGGCACGCCGGAGAAGATGATCACCGGCACGTCGGCCGGCGACGCGACGACGACGTCGCGGCCGGAGCCGCGCCGCAGCCGCAGATCGACGACGGCCGCCGTGAACTTGTGCTTCTTCAGCGCCTCGAGCCCCTCGTCGGCGGTCTCGGCCGTGACGACGGCGAAGCCGTGCATCTCGAGGAACTTCACGAGCGGACGGCGGACCGATACGTCGTCTTCGACGACCATCACGAGCCGCGAGGCGTCTTTGCTCATAGGGTGTGGCCGACGATTATAGCGTGACCGTGCCGGTAGTACAATCTGCCGCTTCACACTACGGCACACGTTCCACGTATGGGCCCCTAGCTCAGTGGTAGAGCACGTGACTTTTAATCACGGTGTCCCGGGTTCGATCCCCGGGGGGCCCACCAACTTCGTAATCGTTGGCCTGCCGAGTCTTGCTGTCAGATACGGCCTCCGAATCTGCCTTGGCGGCGCCGTTCGGCTGGAATGGATGAAGCAATGGCGAATTTCAAACGACGATTCCTTTTCTTCGTCGTCGCGTCGGCGATGAGTCCGGCCGCGTTCGGACAGGCCAATCTGGAAATCACACTGAAGCAGGGCACCCCCGAAGAGGCGCGGACACAAGACCAACTGCGGAGACTCCTGGCGACGTACGACGTGTCGCCCTGGATCTACACGAGATCGATCGTCATCGATGAACGAGCCATTCCGTTCAGCCACCCCGTCCTGACTCTCCATACGCGGCACGCGAAGGACGATGACCTGCTGCTGTCGACGTTTGTTCACGAACAGTTCCACTGGTTCCTTGTTCAGCGCGGCGAAGCGACCGAACAGGCGATCGCCGATCTCCGAAAGCTGTTTCCGACGGTGCCAGCCGGTGGGACCGCCGGCGCGCGCGATGAATACTCGACGTACCTGCACCTGCTGGTGTGCTACCTCGAACAGCAGGCCGACATCCGGCTGCTTGGGGAGTTGAGGACGAAGCAGGTCATGGATTTTTGGGCAACCGATCACTACACCTGGGTTTACCAGACGGTCATCAGTCGATCGAGAGAGCTCGGCCAGATCATGCGCGATAGAAAGTTGATGCCAGCACGCTGACACGACGGCTCCCTCATGTTTTATCGCATCGGCCATCATCTCAAGAGGCTCGGTCGTGAGCCTCGGGCGTAACCCGCCCTTGCAGCGGACGCGCCGGCAAGCAGGCGCCGCGATCGCCGCCACGCCGCTCCGCTCGCCGTACTCGCCGCCTGCGACGCGCGGCGCGCGCGGCGGGACGGCGTTCGCCGTCCTCGCCGGCGCCAGCGTCGCCCATCTGCTGAACGACACGCTGCAGTCGCTCGTGCCGGCGCTCTATCCGATGTTCAAGGAGGCGTTCGCGCTCTCATTCACGCAGGTCGGCCTGATGACGCTGACGCTGCAGCTGACGGCGTCGCTGCTGCAGCCGGTCATCGGCCTGTATACCGATCGGCGGCCGATGCCGTACTCGCTCGTCGGCGGCATGGCGTTCACGCTCGCCGGCGTGCTGATGCTCTCGGCGGCGTCGACGTTTGCCGCACTCCTCGTGGCAGCGGGCCTGATGGGCATCGGCTCGTCGATCTTTCATCCCGAGTCGTCGCGCATCGCGCGCATGGCGTCGGGCGGCCGCCACGGCTTCGCGCAGTCGTTCTTCCAGGTAGGCGGCAACCTCGGATCGTCGTTCGGCCCGCTGCTGGCGGCCTTTCTCGTCGTCCCGCGCGGCCAGGCGAGCGTCGCGTGGTGCGCGCCGCTTGCCGTCGCCGCGATTGTCGTCTTGTGGAGGATCGGGCGGTGGTATCAGGCGCAGCGCGCCGCCGCGCCCGCCCAGCCCGCGACCGCGCACCCCGTGCACGCGTCGGTGCCGCTGCACGTCGCGTGGCCGCTCGCCGTGCTCGCCGCGCTCATCTTCTCGAAGTACTTCTACCTCGCGAGCCTGAGCAGCTACTACACCTTCTACCTGATCACGAAGTTCCACCTGTCGATCCGCGCCGCGCAGATCGATCTCTTCGTCTTCCTCGGCGCCGTCGCCGCCGGCACGATGCTCGGCGGCATCGTCGGCGATCGCATCGGCGTGAAGAACGTCATCTGGGCATCGATCCTCGGCGTGTTTCCGTTCACGGCGCTGTTGCCGCACGCGACGCTGTTCTGGACGCCGATCCTCACCATCTGCATCGGCCTTGTCCTCGCGTCCGCCTTCTCGGCGATCGTCGTCTACGCGCAGGAGCTCGTGCCCGGGCGCGTCGGGATGATCTCGGGCGTCTTCTTCGGCTTCGCGTTCGGCATGGCGGGGCTCGGCGCCGCCATCCTCGGCCAGCTCGCCGACCGGATCGGCATCGAAGCGGTGTATCGGCTCTGCGCCTATCTGCCGCTCATCGGGCTGCTCGCCGCATTTTTGCCGGACGTCGATAATTAAGAATTAGAGAATTAGGAATTAAGAATTCGTGATCACGGATGTGACAGGGTGACAACGAATTCCAAATTCCAAATTCCGAATTGCGTCACTGCGGCAGATGCCGCCGGATGATCGACGGCAGGTCCATCGTGCTGATCGGTTTCTGGATGTAGTCCGACGCGCCGGCGTCGATGGCGAGCTCGCGATCGCCTTCGACGCCGTACGCCGTCACCGCGATGATCGGGATGTGCCGCGTGGCGAAGTTCGCCTTCAGCCGCCGCGTCAGCTCCCAGCCGTCCATCCCCGGCAGCTGGATGTCCATCACGATGAGCGCGGGGTTGCACGTCTTGAGCACTTCGAACGCGCTGATCGCGTCGACCGCTTCCTCGACGGCGTAGCCCTCGGACTCAAGGACGTAGCGCGCGAGCTTCAGGTTCGCCCTGTCGTCGTCGACGACGAGAATCGTCTGCGGCGCGCGGACGGCCCGGCCGCCGCCGCCCACCGCGTGCGGGGATGTCGGAAGGATCGGCGCCCGCCGCAGCGCCGTCGTGAGAATCGCCATTGTCACTGTGCCGCCTCGTGCGCTGTGTGTGCCGCCGTCACGGGCGCCGTCAACGCCGGCAGCGCCCGCGGCAGGACCACGTAGAACGTGCTGCCGACGCCCGGCGTGCTCGTCACGCCGACCTCGCCCCCCCTGCGCCTCGACGATGCGCCGCGTGAGCGCGAGGCCGAGGCCGGTGCCCTGGAAGCGCGATGGAGTTGAGCGGCGTGCGCAGCTCGTGCGACATGTTCGCGACGAACGCGCTCTTCAGCCGGTTCGCCTCGGTCACGCGGCAGTTCTCGGCCTCGAGGTCCTGCAGCCGCTGCATCTCTTCCCGCTCGATCTCGCGCCGCCGCACCTCGCGCAGACGGTTGCGCTCGGTGACGTCGCGGCAGATCTTCGAGGCGCCGACGATCGTGCCGCGCGCGTTCCGGATCGGCGACACAGTCAGCGAGATTTCCACGGAGCTGCCGTCCTTGCGCCGCCGGACGGTCTCGAAGTGATCCACGCCGACGCCGGCGCGCACGCGCGCCAGCACCTCGTCCTCTTCGCCCAGCCGCTCCGGCGGGATGATCGTCGTGATCGAGCGGCCGATCATCTCCTCCGCCGTGTAGCCGAACAGCCGCTCGGCCGCCGGGTTCCACGACGTGACGATGCTGTTCAAGTCCTTGCTGACGATCGCGTCGTCGGACGACATGATGATGGCGGCGAGGCGCCGCGTCGCGAAATCGGCGCGCGCGCGCTCGCGGATGTCGCGTGCGATCGTCGAAACGCCCACCACCGCGCCCGACGAGTCCCGAATCGCCGATAAGACCACCGAGACGTCGATCGGCGTGCCGTCCTTTGCCTGTCGAACCGTCTCGAAGGCGTCGACGATCCCGCCCACGCGCACGCGCGCGACGAGCTCCTGTTCCTCCGCCGCGCGATCCGGCGGCACGATGATGTGCACACTCCTGCCGATCGCTTCGTCCTGCGAGTAGCCGAAGAGGCGTACCGCCGCCCGGTTCCACGACGTGATGACGCCGTCGAGGCCCTTGCTGATGATCGCGTCGTCTGAGGAGTCGACAATCGCGGCGAGATAGCCCTCGACGCTCGGGGGCCGGCCGTGGCGCATAAGCGGTTGTTTATCGCAGGATTCGGCGCTCTCGCGCAAGCCGAGCGGTCCAGTATTGTGATCGACCCACGAATTCTGTGCGCGACAGAATTGCGAATCCTCCCCCGCATTGTGTGATTCGGAGCGCCCGAACGGCAAATTTTCGCAGGCGGCGCAGTCGCCCGGCAACGGCACAATTTCCGCATCCCCGGCGGGTATGGAACCAGCCTCTGCACACGTTGGCGCGCCAGCGCCACAGCCCTTCACGGACGGTCTTGGCGTGCGGCGGCGGACGTCCGATCCAGTGCGGCACGAGCCGATCGAGCTCCTGTGCCTGCGCGGCGAGCTGACGTCGGTCCCCTCCTTCGAGTTCGCGCTGCGCGAGCGCGTCAGCCATCTGAGCACGTTCCGGCACGGCTGCTACGCGCACGTCCGCAGCGTCGAACGGCTCAAGAATCCGCCGGCGGCGCTCGTCCTCGTCTCCGACGTCACCGCCGGCGTGCGCCTCTCCGAGGTGCTCACGTTCGCCGAGCATGCGACCGTGCCGCTCGACATCGACGCGGCGCTCTGCCTGCTGCGGCAGATCGTGCCCGCGGTGGCGATGCTGCACGAAGAGGCGCGCGACGTCGCGCACGGCGCGATCGCGGCCGAGCGGATCGTCGTCACGCCGGCCGCGCGCATCGTGATGGTCGAGCACGTGCTCGGCGCCGCGCTCGGCGAGCTGCAGTTCTCGCGCGAACGCTACTGGAAGGAGCTGCGCGTGGCGCTGCCCGGCACGGGTGGGCCCGCGTCGTTCGATCATCGCTCTGACGTCGCGCAGCTCGGCGCCGTCGCGCTCTCGCTGATCCTCGGACGCCCGCTCGCCGACGACGAGCTGCCCTCGCGGCTCGGCGAAGTCGTCTCGTCGTCGTGGGCGATTTCGGCGCGCGGCGGCCTCGAGCCGCTGCCGGCCGGCCTGCGCGCGTGGATCATGCGCGCGCTGCAGCTCGATCCGCGTGAGTCGTTTGCGTCCGCGGTCGACGCGCACGAGGAGCTCGAGCGCGTCCTCGGCGACAGCGACTACATGGCGGCGCCCACGTCGCTCGAAGCCTTCCTGGCGCACTACCGCGCCGAAACCGGGACGGTCGCCACGCCGGCTCCGGCGAACGTGTGGGCGCCGGAGCGGACCGCCGAACCGATCCGGCAGGCGGATCCTTCGCCCGCGCCGATGCCGGCCCGCGAAGCCGCGCCGATTGCCTTGTCGCCGACACCGTCGTCGCCGCGGCCGGCCAGTGCGCCGTACGTCGAGGCGTACTCCGGCCATCCGCTCGCGGGCGTCCACGCGCCGCACATCAAGCCGGCGGACATCAAACCGGCGGACATCAAGCCGGCGGAACGAGGCGTTCGTCCGTCGGAGATTCTGCGGCCTGCGGAGCCGAAGCCGGCCGCCGCCGAGCCCGCGCCCTACGTGTCGCCGATCGAGCAGACGTTCGGAACGACGAAGACGGCGACGGATCACAAGGCTGCCGACTTCAAGACGCCGGAGGCGAAGCCCGCCGACGTCAGGACGCCGGACACAAGGACGCAGGATCACAAGCCGACGCCGGCGCCGGCGCGCTCGATCGCGCCGCCGATCGATTTCTCCTCGTTCTCCGAGCCGGTCGACGAGGACATGTTCAAGACGCCGACGGCGAGCCGCCGGTGGTGGCCGGCCGTGGCCGCCGTCGTCCTGGTTGCGCTCGCGGGCATCGCGGTGCCGACGGTGCGGCGCATGGTGTCGTCGCCGGCGGTGGCCACCGACGGCACGCTCAGCGTGACGACGAATCCTCCGGGCGCGCACCTCTTCGTCGACGGCGTCGAGCGCGGCGTGACGCCGACCAACGTCGCGCTGAAGCCGGGGCCGCATTCGCTCGAAGTGCGCGGCGACGGTGCGCCGCGCCTGCTGCCGATCACGATCACGGCGGGCGCGCAGCTGTCGCAGTACCTCGAGCTGCCGAAAGCGGCGGCGGCGGTCGGACAGCTGAACGTCCGCACCGAGCCCGCCGGCGCGCGCGTGAGCATCGACGGCGTGTCGCGCGGCGCCGCGCCGGTAATGGTCTCCGAGCTGGCGCCCGGCGAGCACACGGTCGTCGTCGAGAGCGACCTCGGCACCGTGAAGCAGACCGTGACGGTCGAAGCGGGCGTCACCGCATCGGTGACCGTGCCGCTCGCGGCGGCCGAAGGCGCGCCGGTCTCCGGCTGGCTCTCGGTGTCGGCGCCGTCCGACGTGCAGATCTTCGAGAACAAGCGGCTCGTCGGCTCGAGCCAGACCGATCGCCTGATGGTGACGGCGGGCCGCCACGAGCTCGAGATCGTCAACGAGACGCTCGGCTACCGCGCCGTGCGGACCGTGCAGGTCGCCGCCGGCAAGGTGACGCCGGTGAAGATCGAATTCCCGAAGGGGACGATCGCGCTGAACGCGCTGCCGTGGGCGGAAGTGTGGGTCGACGGCGAGAAGGTCGGCGAGACGCCCATCGGCAATCTGCAGGTGACGATCGGCACGCACGACGTCCTGTTCCGTAATCCCGACCTGGGCGAGCTGCGTCAGAAAGCGACGATCACACTGACTGAGCCCGCGCGGCTCAGCGTCGATCTGAGGAAGAAATGAGATCGCCGTTTTCGTCCGCCTGTCTCGGCATGGTGCTCGCCGGCGTCGTGATCGTCGCGCCGGCGGCGCGCGCGCAGGAGAGCGACATCGCCGCGGCGCGCGACCTCTACGCCTCGGCGGCGTACGACGATGCGCTCGCGCTGCTGAACCGGCTGCACGCGTCGGATCGCCCGCCGGCCGAAGCGAAGATCATCGAGCAGTACCGCGCGTTCTGCCTGCTCGCGCTGGGGCGCGCGGCCGACGCGGACAAAGCCATCGAAGCGGTCGTCACCGCGGAGCCGTCCTATCACCCGTCCGACAGCGACGTGTCGCCGCGCATCCGCAACGCGTTTGCCGACGTGCGGCGCCGGATGCTGCCGGTGATCGTCCAGCAGAAATACGCGCAGGCGAAGGCGGCGTACGAGCGGAAGGAGTGGGCCGCCGCGGCGTCCGGCTTCAGCCAGGTGCTCGTGACGATCGCCGATCGCGATCTCGTCGCCGATGCCGGACGGCCCCCGCTCTCCGACATCCGCACGCTCGCGTCGGGGTTCGAGGAGCTGAGCGCGAAGGCCGCCGCGCCGCCGCCGCCGCCGCCCGCGCCGGTCGTGCAGGCGCCGCCGCCGCCGCCGCAGCCGGTGGTCGCCGCGACGCCGCCGATCTACAGCGCCGAGGATCGCACCGTGGTGCCGCCGGCGCCGATCGCGCAGACGCTGCCGTCGTTCCGCGGCGTTTCGCCGATCGAGCGCATCGGCCGCATCGAAGTGATCATCGACGAGACGGGCGCGGTGGAATCGGCCGTGATGACCGCGTCGGTGAGCGGCGCCTACGACAAGGCCGCGCTGGCCGCCGCGCGGAACTGGCGCTTCACGCCCGCGACGGTCAACGGCAAGCCGGTGAAGTTCCGCAAAGTCGTCCAGATCACCGTCAAGCCAACTTCGTAGAATTTGGAATTATGAATTTGGAATTTGGAATGCGTGTCTCGCTGATCGCGAATTCCAAATTCCAAATTCCTAATTCTTAATTGCGTTGACCCTGGCGCGCCAGTTGGTCAGGACGTGGATCGGCGTGGAGCTCACGTCGCGCACCGGCACCTTCAGCAGGAACCGCTGGCCGTCCGGCGTGACGTTGTAGTTGCTCATGTAGGGCTGGACCGTCGGCGCCACGTGGACCGCGAAGAGCCGCCGTGGCGCGCCGGGCGCGCCGCGGCCGAACGCCACCGCGCTCAGCCATCCGTCCGACGACGTGTAGAAGAGCTCCAGCCCGTCGCGCCGCCACCGCGGATCGGCGCCGCCGGCCGACACCTGCCACCGCGCGCCCGCGTCGACGAGGCTGCGCACGTAGACCTCCGCCTGACCGCTCTCGAGCGACGTGTACGCGAGCCACCGCCCGTCCGGCGACACCTGGCCCTGCATGTCGTCGTACGGCGTCTGGACGAGGACTTTCCGCTGCGCGCCGTCCGGCGTGACCATCCAGATGTCGGCGCCGGTCTGGCGGTTGAACGTGTGGTAGACGATGCCGCGGCCGTCGGGCAGCCAGTCGGTCGGGTACTTCGCGTACTCGGTGCGGAGCAGCAGCGACGGCGATTCCGATCCGTTGCTCGCCGCCTGATAGAGATCGTGCAGGCCCCGCGGATTCGATCTGAAGACGAGCCGCTTGCCGTCCGGCGACCACACGGGCGCGGCGTCGGTCGCTTCGTCGGAGGTGAGCCGCAGCTTCGCGCCGCGCGTCAGATCGAGGACGCGGATGTCGGGATGCGTTCCCTGCGCGTCGACTTCCGAGAGCGCGAGCTGGTGTCCGTCGGGCGAGAGGCTGAAGTCGGCGTACTCGGCCGGCGGCGCGAGCGAGTCGCCCCGATGCCCGCCGCGATCCACCCACACCAGCTCGGAGGTCGCGGCCGTCGTCGCGTACGCGAGCAGCCCGTTCAGCGACGCGGACACCGCCGCCGAGAAATTGCTCGAGCCGGCGACGGCGGAGGCGATCGGCACCGGCTCGCCGATCAACCGGCCTTTCTGCCAGTCGAACTGTTCGGCCATCAATGTGCCGTCGGTCACGAACAGGAGTTGATCGGGCGGGACGTAGATCGCGTTCAAGCCGGAGCTCACGAGCTTGCGCGGCGGCGATCCGTCGAGATCGCCGAGATAGATGCTATGCGTCTCCGGCGACGTGCTCTGCACGAAGAAGATGAACTGGCGATCGTCGGGCAGGAACTGCGGCCAGCGGTGCGACGCCTGGTGCTGCGCGGGATCGGGACGCGTCACCGGCTTTGCCTCGCCGCCCGACGCCGGGACGCGATAGAAGCCGCTCTGCGTGTGCGGCGCGAACAGGATCAGGCCGCTGCGGCTCCACGCGCCGCCGCGGCCGTGCGGCGCCGCCGTCAGCACGCGCGGCGGCCCGCCGCCGAGATCGACGCGCTTCAGCGAGCCGTTCGCGAAGAAGCCGATCGCGTCGCTGTCGGGCGACCAGAACGGGTACTCGGCGCCCTGCGTGCCGGCGAGCGGCTCGGCGCTGAGCGCGTCGAGCTCGCGGACCCATAGCTGCGGCGCCTCGTGGCCGACCGACGCGACGAACGCCAGCCGCCGCCCGTCGGGCGACAGCGTGAACTGCGGCGCCGGCACGGAGGACGGCGTCGGCGTGAAGCCGCCGCCTTCCGGCGGCACGATCGAGAACGCGAGCGAGCGCATCGGCGGCGGCGGCGCCGTGAGCCGCGGCGCGACCGCCGCCACGGCCGCCGCGACGAGCAGCAGCGACGCGATCACCGCCGCGAGCACGTGCGTCCGCCGCGGGCCCGGCGGCGTCGTCTCTTCTTCAGGCGCGCGCGCGATCCAGCGCAGCACCTCGACGAGGTCGCCCGCGGCGCGCCAGCGCGCGTCGCGGTGCTTCGCGAGGCACCTCTGAACGATCCAGTCGATCGACTTCGGGAGCTCGGGCCGCACCGTCGACGGCGCGGGCGGATCCGACTGCAGGATGGCGGCAATCACGCCCGCCGAACTGCCGCTCTCGAACGGCCGGCGCCCCGTCGCCATCTCGTACATCACCGCGCCGAACGCAAACAGATCCGACGAGGTGTCGGCCTCGGCGCCTTCCAGCCGTTCAGGCGCCATGTACTGCACGGTCCCGAGCAGCATCGTCTCCGAGGCGAGCTCGTGCGAGGCGAGCGGCGTGCGGTCGAGCGGAATCTCGAGCGGCGACGCGCGGAGCGTCGCGAGGCCGAAGTCGAGCACCTTCGCGCCGCGATCGGTGAGCATGACGTTGGCCGGCTTCAGATCTCTATGCACCACGCCGTGGCGGTGCGCGTGATCGAGCGCCTCGGCGATCTGAATCGCGTAGCGGATGACGTCGCGCACCGGCAGCGGGCCGCGCGCAAGCCGCGCGGCGAGCGTCTCGCCGTGCACGTACTCCATGACGAGGAACGCGAGGTCGGCTTCCTGGCCGACGTCGTAGAGCGCGCAGACGTGCGGATGGTTCAGCGCGGCCACTGCGCGCGCCTCGCGCTCGAGGCTGGCCGCCGCGTCGAGCGTCGCCGGCGCGCGGCCGACGACCTTGATCGCCACCGTGCGATCGAGCCGCGTGTCGCGCGCGCAGTAGACCTCGCCCATGCCGCCCCGCCCGATCGACGCGGTGATCTCGTACGGCCCGAGACGCGTCGTCGGCGCGAGGACGACCGGGGCCGAGGCCTGCTCAACCATGGCCGGTCGTCGCGATGTCGCGCAGCTGGAGGTTGTTCACGAGCCGGTGCAGGTACGTCGGGTTGATGCCGAGCAGGCGCGCGGCCGCGGTGTAGTTGCCGCCCGAGCGATCGATTGCGTCGAGGATAAGCCGGCGCTTCACGTCGAGCACGGCGCGATGGTAGGCGGCGCCGTCGCGCGGCAGCGACGTCGACGACTGGAGCACGACTGCGGGCAGATCGTCGGCGACGATCTTGTCCGAGCATCCGAGCACGACGGCGCGCTCGATCGCGTTCTCGAGCTCGCGCACGTTGCCGGGCCAGTCGTACGCGCGCAGCGCGTCGATCGCGTCCGCCGAAATCTCCACCGCGCGCCCACGGCCGTACTTGGCCGCGAAGTGCGCCGCGAGCATCGGGATGTCCGCCCGGCGCTCGCGCAGCGGCGGCATCGTCAGCCCGACGACGTTGAGGCGGTACCAGAGATCCTGGCGGAAGCGCCCGGCCGAGACCGCCGCCTGCAGATCCTGGTTGGTGGCGGCAATCAGCCGCACGTTCATCTTGATCGTCCGCGTGCCGCCGACGCGCTCGACCTCGTGGTGCTGCAGGGCGCGCAAGAGCTTCGCCTGCAGCGCGGGCGCGAGCTCGCCGATCTCGTCGAGAAAGATCGTGCCGCCCTCGGCAACCTCGAACTTGCCTTTCTTCAGCGCGAACGCGCCGGTGAACGCGCCTTTCTCGTGGCCGAACAGCTCGCTCTCGAGCAGCGACTCGGTGAGCGCGGCGCAGTTGACGGCGACGAACGGTCGCGAGGCACGCGGGCTGTTCTGGTGCACCGCGCGCGCGGCGAGCTCCTTGCCCGTGCCGGTCTCGCCCGTGATGAGCACCGTCGAGTCGCGCGGCGCCACCTTGCGGATGCACTCGTAGGCGGCGCGCATCGGCGCGCTGTCCCCCACCATGTCGTGCGCCTGCAGCGTCATCCGGCCGGCGAGGACTTCGGCGACGATCGCGTCGGGCGATCCCGGCGCCGGCTCGGACGCGCGACGGCTCGCCTCGCTGCGCGTGATGCGCTGCGTCCGATCGTCGATCGCCGGGTGCTCTTCGGCGTCGGCGTGCGGCGCGGCGTCCGCACCCGCGTGGAGGAACAGCAGCACGGAGTCACCGACGCGGATCCGATCGCCGTGCGCGAGCGTCCGCTCGCGAACCGGCATGCCGTTCACGTACGTGCCGTTCGCGCTTCCGATGTCGCGCAGCGTGCAGAGGCCGCCGGACAGCTCGACCACGCAGTGCCGGCGCGACATCAGGTGATCCGGGATGTTGAGGTGGTTGCGCGCGTCGCGGCCGATCGACATCTGCGCCGAGTCGAGCGATACCGTTTCACCGCAGCGTGGGCCGGCGAGAATGACGAGCTTGGCTGACATACGTAACCACGAGTGGGGCAAGCAAAACGACTGCCGAGCTGCGCGCGCGTCGGCCGTTTATCCATCCCGCCGCAGCGCCGGTATCCGATCGGAGAGGCCGCGGCGCCCCAGCGTCGCGCGCAAGCCGACGAGCGCGCGGACGAACACTGATCAAACTCTAAGAATTTCGCCAATATGACGGTGGTGTCAACGATGGACGTCGTTGCGCCGCAGCGGAACGGCCGTTGCCCATGGACGCCGACGCGGATCGCAGCTTCGCAGTCAGCGGTGCCGAGGCAATATGGACATGAAGCAGTTTGCCGTTCTTGGTGTTGCCTGCGCATTGGGTTCGGTCGCCATTGTCGAGCGAGCGGTTCAGGCTCGGCGGTCAGCCGTCGAGGCTGCGCCGACGAGCACGCTGGCCATCGGACGTTCGACCTCGTCCGTCGTCTCGCCGACGTCCCGAACGATCACCGCGACCGCGGTCTTCGAGCGCAACGACGGGCAGGCGCCCGCGGCGTATCGCTACCTCGCGCGCCACGTCGAGCATGAGTTCGCATTCGCTCCGGGCGCCATCGCGATTACCGTCGCCGACGGCGCCGGCTCGAGCTCCGTCGCGCTCCGCTTCGACGGCGGCCGCGCGGCTGAGCCCGCGGCGGAGGCGCCGCTGGCGGGCCGCGTCAACTATCTCCGCCGCCGCGCCGCGAGCGCGTGGGTGACCGACATTCCCACATTCGAGCGCGTCCGCTACGCGAACGTCTATCGCGGCATCGACGCCGTCTTCTACGCTGCCGGCGGGCGCGTCGAATACGACCTGGTCGTGCAGCCGCACGCCGATCCCTCGTCGATCGTTCTCGCCTTCGACGGCGCGAGCGCGGTGCGGCTCGCCGAGGGCGGCGACCTCGTCGTCGAGACGAGCCACGGCAAGATCGTCCAGCGCAGGCCGTCCGTGTATCAGACGAGCGGCGATCGGCGCGTGCCGGTGCCGGCGTCGTACGGCGTCGACGGCGGCCGCGTGTCGCTCGCGCTCGGCTCGTACGATCCCGCGAAGATACTCATCATCGATCCCGTGATCGCCTACGCGACCGACTACGGCGCCAGCTCCGCCGATTACGTGCAGGCCGTCGCCGCCGACGCGGCCGGCAGCCTGTACGCCGCCGGGACGACGCAGTCGGCGACGCTGCCGATGACGGCCGGCGCATACGACACGACGCTCGCCCCGCACGATGCCAGGACGTCGGTCGCGCAGGACGCGTTTGTGATGAAGCTGTCGGCCGACGGCACGAAACTGATCTATGCGACCTACCTTGGCGGAACGGGCGTCGACGGCGCGATGGGCATCGCCGTCGATGCGACCGGATATGCCTACATCGCCGGCGCGACGACATCCACCGACTTTCCGACAACCGCCGGCGCCTTCGATCGATTCTGCGGCGGCAGCTGCCAGTCGCTCGAGGGATTCGTCGCCAAGCTGACACCGAGCGGCAACGCACTCGTCTACAGCACGTATCTCGGCGGCGCGTCGCAGGACGAGCCGTTCGGCATCGCCGTGAATGCGGCGGGTGAAGCGGTGGTCGCCGGCCAGGCGTGCAGCGCCGATTTCCCGATTACGCCCGGTGCGTTCCAGCAGCAGCTGCACAGCAGTTGCGACGGCTTCGTCACCAAGTTCGCGGCAAACGGCGCCACGCTCCTTTATTCGACGTTCTACGGCGGATCGGCCACCGAGGATGTGCTCGCGCTGGCGCTCGACGCCGGCGGGAACGCGTACATCGCGGGCGTGACGGCGTCGCGCAATCTCGTCGTCCCACGCGCGTTCCAGCCGGCGCCGGCCGCGCCGGCCGGAACCGAGAGCGGGTTCGTCGCGAAGTTTTCGCCGTCCGGCAGCCTGCTCTACGGGTCGTATCTCGGCGGCACTGCGGGGACGTTCGTGTATTCGGTCGCCGTCGGCGGCGACGGCCTCTTCCTGGCCGGTGTCACGTCGTCGAAGAGCCTGCCGGGCGGCAGCCTGGCGGCAAATCGCGGCGGCGCCGCATTCGTGACGCAGGTCGCGGCCGACCTCTCGCACGTCCTGACGACGCGGTTCATCGACGGCGGCGGCGAGGACTTCGTGCGCGCCGTCGTCGCCGACGCGACGCACACGGTGCATCTGACGGGCGGCACGCGATCGACGGATCTGCCGATCACGATTGACGCGATGCAAACGAAACACGCGGGGCCGGTGTTCGCCGGCGGAGTGATGGGCGCAGACACGTTTTACGCGACGCTGCCGATCGCGACGACCGGCGTCATGGGCGCGCCGTCGTACCTGACGTATCTCGGCGGCGCCTCCGACGACGACGTGTCGGCGATGGCCGGCGACGGCAAAGGCGGCGTGTTCATCGGCGGGTCGAACGCGCACCACGACTTCCCGCTGGTGAACGCCAGATTCCGCGGCGCGAGCGGCCGCGACGGCTTCATCGCCCATCTCGTGCCGACCGCCGCATTCCGCGTCGCCAACAACCACGACATGGTCCTGTACGCGGACGACGCGATCGTGATCATCAACGACACGCATCTGGTCGCCGATCCGACGGCCGCGATTGGACGCGCGATGCTGATGCCGGATCACGGCGTGACGGCGTCTCCAGTGCCGTACCCGGGCACCGGCTTCGATCTCAAGTTCTACGCGATCGCCGGCATCCCGTACCGCGTGTGGATTCGGGGCCGGGCGCAGAACAACTCGACGGCGAACGACTCGGTGTGGCTGCAGTTCTCCGACAGCGTGGACGCCAACGGCAACCCGATCTGGCGCATGTTGACCAATGACGCGATGGCGATCTCATTGGAAGAGTGCGCGGGGTGCGGCGTCAGCGGCTGGGGCTGGCACGACGACGGCTGGGGAGCCGGCGTGCGCGGCCCCGCCGTGTATTTCAAGTCGAACGGCTATCACACGGTGCGGATCCAGGCGCACGAGGACGGGCTCGCGATCGATCAGGTGATCATCTCGAGCCGCGCGTGGCTCACCGCCAAGCCGGGCGCGCCGAAGAACAGCACGAACGTCTACCCGCGCTCGGTTATTCCGTAGCGGGTGGTCATGGCTGATGGCTGATGGCTGATGGCTGATGGCTGATGGCTGATGGCAGAGGGTTGATGGCAAGACAGTAGCGCAGTCCTTCAGGGCTGCCCGGCGGCCGTTGCAATCGTGATTAGTTGTCGGAGACGGCGCGCAGGTACAGCCGATCGCCGACCGCCACGGCGTTCCGCTGCAGGCTCCCGGCGGGTAGTTCCACGACGGTGTGTGCGCGCGCGGCGCCGGCAATCCGCCACGGCCCCACGTCGCTGACGACCTTCACGGTGACGCCGTCGTGGTCGAGGAAGATGATGTCGATGGGAAACCGCATGAAGGCCGTGTGGACGACGACGCAGGGCGTCAGGACGAGCGCGGCCGACGGCGGGAGGCCGTCACGTCCGAGCAGCCCGCGGCGGCGCTCCGCGCGCGTTTCGGCGAGCTCCACCTCGGTCGCAATGGCCGTCTTCGTGCGTTCGTTGACGAGCGCGACAGCCATCTAGAACACCCCCGGCATGAGGTGCCAGCCGACGCGCTGGCAATAGCCCTGGTACTCGACGTCCTGGCTCAGCACACGCTCCTCCATCAGCGCGCGGACGATCAGCGCCGCGTCGCCCACGAGGATCAGCGCCACGTTCCACGTTGTCGGGTTCGCCACGAGGAAGCCGACGTGCGTGATGAGATAGCCGGTATAGATCGGATGCCGCACGAACGAGTACGGCCCGCGGACGACGACGCCGCGGTTGGCCGGCACGACGCCGAAGCTGCGGCCGAGCGCCATCTTGCCGACGATGACGAGGCTCAATCCGATCGCCGAGACGATCACCGTCACCGCGTCGGGCGCGAGCGGCGCGCCGCCGCCGCGCAGCATCGGCGGCGCGGCAAGCGACATGGTCGTCATCACAGCCGCGCTGAAAGAGCGGTCGACCAGCCGCGCGCGGCGGCGCACGACCGTCAGCACGACGACGGTCGCCTCGCCGGCGACGAGCATCAGGCCGGTGACACGGCCCGTCTGCATGAACTGCGCGACCAGGTTCACCGACAGCAGCGTGAAGAGGGTGCAGATGCATCCCCGCGCGAAAAGGTCGCGAACCCGCTCGCTCATCAGTGGACCTCCGCCCGCGCCGCCGGCGCCGGCCGGCGAGCCTGCAGCGCTGAAGCCGCCGCCGCCGTCCCCATCGAGTCGATGAAGTAGGACGCGCACGCCGCGTCGAGCAGGTCGCGCGTGATCACCGGCTCGATGCCGCGGTAGCGGCAGAGCGCGGTCACCTGATCGAGCAGGTCGCGCGGATGGCACGCGCGCATCGCGCGGTCGAACGGCTGGTAATGCCGGCGCAGCAGGTACGCCACCATCACCTGGTGGAACCGCAGCCTGCGCTTGCGGCAGTTCATCTCGAAGATCCGGCTGAACTCTTCGACCGACGGATCCTCGATCGGAATCTTGTACGGGATGCGGCGCAGAAACGCTTCGTCGGCGAGCGACTCGGGGTTGAGGTTCGTCGCGAAGACGGTCAGCACGTCGAACGGCACCTGGAACTTCTTCCCGGTGTGCAGCGTGAGATAGTCGAAGCGGCTCTCGAGCGGCACGATCCACCGGTTGAGGAGGTCTTCCGGGCGCATGCGCTGCCGGCCGAAGTCGTCGACGAGGAACACGCCGCCGTTCGCCTTCAGGTGAATCGGCGCCTCGTAGAACTTCGAGATCGTGTTGAACGTGAGGTCGAGCATGTCGAGCGTCAGCTCGCCGCCGACCATCACGACCGGACGGCGGATGCGGACCCAGCGCCGATCGCGCTGCGTCGTCGCGACGACGAGGCTCGACGCGCCGCCGTCCTCCTCGAGCGACTCGTGCGCGATCGGATCGAACATCGTGATCGTGTGGCCGTCGATGTCGAGCGCGTGCGGCAGGTACATGTCGCCGCCGAGCGTCCGTCCCATCCCCTCGGCGATCACCGTCTTGCCGTTGCCGGGCGGGCCGTAGAGGAACACCGCCTTGCCGGCGTTCACCGCCGGGCCGACCTTCTCGAGCACCTCGTCGCGAATGATCAGGTGGCCGAAGCCGCTCTTCAGTCGATCGCGATCGAGGTAGCCGCGCGCGGCCGTGAGGGCGTTCATCGCGGCGACGTACGCCGCGAGCGGCACCGGCAGCGGGCCGACGTAGCGGCTGATCTCGAAGTACTGGTGCGCGCGGTCGCGGCCCAGATCGGTGAGCGCGTAGCGGTAGCTCGACGCGCCCGAGCCGCTGGAGCCCCGCACTTCGACCAGCCGCTCGGCGCGCACGCGCTCGATGATCGGCTCGAGCAGCGTGAACGGCAGCCGCATCTTGTCGGCCACCGCGACGCCGTTGGCTTCGCCGTTGTGCAGCGTCTTGATCAGCAGCTGCTCGATTTGATCGGCGCCCAGCCCCGTCGCTTCGATTGACATCGGCGCCGGCGGCGCCGGCGCCATGTTCTCTATTGTTGCCACAGTCCCCTGGTCCCCTGGTCCCCTGGTCCCCTACTTCTGCGCCATCGGCACGAGCACCTGCACGAACTTGATCGCCGCAGGCCCGATCGTCACGACGAAGATGGCCGGGAAAATGCAAAACACGAGCGGGAACACCATCTTCACGCCCGTCTTGGCGGCCGCTTCTTCCGCGCGCTGCCGCCGCTTCGTCCGCACCGTCTCCGAATGCACGCGCAGCGACTGCGCGACGCTGGTGCCGAACTTATCGGTCTGCACGAGCATCGCCACGAGCGACGAGATGTCGTCGACGCCGGTCCGCTCGGCGAGATTGTGCAGCGCTTCGCGGCGCGCCTTGCCCGCGCGCAGCTCGAGGTTGATGAGCGACAGCTCCTCGGACAGCTCCGGGTGCGCGAAGTCGAGCTCGACGCCGACGCGCTGAATCGCCTGGTCGAGGCCGAGGCCCGCTTCCACGCTGACGACGAGCAGGTCGAGCGCGTCGGGCAGACCGAGGCGGATCTTGTGCTGGCGCTTCTTCGCCATGCGCGCGAGGCCCATGCCCGGCAGCAGGTAGCCGAGCGCCGTCGCCCCGAGCGCCATCAGGAGGTTCGGCCGCAGGAGGATCGGCGACATCATCAGCGCGAAGCCGGCGAGCGCGCACGCGAGGCGGATGCCGAAGAAGACGACCAGCGCTTCCTTCGAGCGGTACCCCGCCGCGACGAGGCGCTTCTGCAGCTTGCCGGACTCCGACGCGGACTTGGGCGCAACGTTGCCGACGCGCTTCAAGGCGTCGACGATCGCCTTCCCGTACTCGGACGTCTCGGCCTTCGCGTCGGCATGGCCGCCGACGGTGAGCTCGCCGAGGCGGCGCTCGATCGTCGTCGTGGAGTTGGACGAGAGCGCCATCGCGCCGGCGGCGACCAGCAGCGAGGCGAACAGAAACGCGAGGAGCGGCAGCAGCATGACCACGGCTTAAACCTCGATCTTGATGACCTGGCGGATCCAGAAGTATCCGATGGTCTGCATCACGATGGCGCCGATGAGCATCATCTGCCCCATATGTTCGTGGAAGAGCAACGCCATGTGCTCCGGGTTGATGAAATTGAGCGCGACGGAGAGCGCCGCGGGCAGCGCGAGCAGCACGTAGCCGGTGAAGCGGCCGTGCGCCGTGTGGACGCGGATCTGCCGGTGGATCTTGAAACGCTCGCGGACGACGTGCGCCAGGTTGTCGAGAATCTCGGCCAGGTTGCCGCCGGTGTCGCGCTGGATCAGCACCGCCGTCACGAAGAAGCGGACGTCCAGGGTCGCGATGCGATCGGAGAGCTCGTTCAGCGCGTCGCGCAGCGGCAGGCCGAAGTTCTGCTGATCGAACGTCTTCTTGAACTCGGGGCCGACCGGCTCGGGCAGCTCGTCGGCCACCATCCCCATCGCGGTCTGGAACGCGTGGCCGGCGCGGATGCCTCGCGAGAGCAGGTCGAGCGCCTCGGGGAACTGCTCCTCGAAGCGCTTCAGCCGCGACCCGCGCCGGTGCACCAGCAGCGCGTACGGCGCGATGCCGCCGACGACGGTGAAGATCGGCAGCGCGAGCGGCTGGTGAATGAACAGCGAGGCGACGAAGGTGCCGCCGGTGGCGAGCAGCAGGCTCGCGAGCACGATGGTGCCCGGCGTCGTCCGGACGCCCGACTGCTCGATGAGCCGCGTCAGCCACGTGCCCGCCGCCGTGTGCGCGACGAGCCTGTCGATGCCCGGGATCGGGCCGGCCTTCTCGCGCTTGACGATCGAGGAGTCCTCGCCGGACGGGTCGAGATCCTTGACGTCGGTCGAGACCTCGCGCAGGCGTTGATCGAGCTTGCGCGCCGCCAGTATGCCGGGCAGCTCGGTCGTCGCGAAATACGCGGCGAACACGCCGCCGGCGACGAACAGGAAGACGAGGAGTGCGAGCATCATCATCGCACCTCGGTCACGCCTTCGAACATGTCGGCGGGAAGATGGATGCCGGACGCCTTGAGGCGCTCGCAGCACTTCGGCCGGACGCCGGTGGCGCGGAAGCGCCCGATCACTTTGCCGTCCTGCGTGATGCCCATCTTCTCGAACACGAAGATCTCCTGCATGGTGATCACGTCGCCTTCCATGCCGGTGATCTCCGACACGCTGGTGACCTTGCGCGAGCCATCGCTGAGGCGCGTCTGCTGGACGACGAACTGGATGGCCGACGAGATCTGCTGGCGCATCGCGCGCTCGGGCAGGTTGGTCGCGCCCATCGCGATCATCGTCTCGATACGGGTCAGCGCGTCGCGGGCCGTGTTCGCGTGCACCGTCGTCAGCGACCCGTCGTGGCCCGTGTTCATCGCCTGCAGCATGTCGAGCGCTTCTTCGCCGCGCACCTCGCCGACCACGATGCGGTCGGGGCGCATACGGAGGGCGTTGATCATGAGCTGCCGCTGCCGGACGGCGCCCTTGCCCTCCACGTTCGGCGGCCGCGTCTCGAGCCGCGCGACGTGCTCCTGATGGAGCTGCAACTCGGCCGCGTCCTCGATCGTCACGATGCGCTCCTTGTCGCCGATGAAGCTCGAGAGCACGTTGAGCAGCGTCGTCTTTCCGGCGCCGGTGCCGCCGCTGATGATCCCGTTCAGCCGCGCCCGCACGCAGTGCGAGAGGAAGTCGAGCATCGGCTTCGTCATCGCGCGCAGCGTGACGAGGTCGTCGGCCTTCAGCCGCTCGGCCGGGAACCGGCGAATCGAGAGCAGCGGGCCGTCCACGGCGAGCGGCGGAATAATCGCGTTGACGCGCGATCCGTCCGGCAGGCGCGCGTCCACCATCGGCGAGCTGTCGTCCACGCGGCGGCCGACCGCGCTCACGATGCGATCGATGACGCGCATCAGGTGCCGGTCGTCCTGGAACGTCGTCTGGACGCGGTGCAGCGTGCCCCCGCGCTCCACGAAGACATGCTTGTGCGTGTTGACCAGGATGTCGCTCACCGCCGGGTCGCGCAAGAGCGGCTCGAGCGGCCCGAGGCCGAACACGTCGTCGATGAGCTCGGCGAAGAGCGTCTCGCGCTCGCCGAGGCTGAGCGGCGTGTTCTCTTCGGCGAGCAGCTCGGTCAGCAGCGTGCGGATCTCGCTCTCGGCGCGCGCGCGATCGACGTTCGAGAGCGCCTCGAGGTTCAGCCGGTTGAGCAGCTTGCGGTGGACATTGCCCTTCAGCTCGAGATACTGCTGCCGCACCGGTGGTTGAGGCCGGCCGGCGGGCGTCGGAGCGGGGACGGTCGCGACTTGTGACATGGGTCAGTTACCAGATGGAAGCCAGCCGCTCGAGGCCGGGGACACGCCGCTTCGGCGTCTGCGGCGACGTCGAGTCGGCGCTCGGGTCCAGAATCATGCGAGTGAAGCGATCGAACTGCGCGGCGATGTCCGACTGGCCCGCGAGCGCGAGCGGCACGCCCGAGTTGAGCGCGGTGGACACCGTCTTGTAGTCCGACGGGAACGTGTGGTGAATCGGGTGGCCGAGCGCCCCCTCGATCTGCTTCGGCGGAATCGGGAACGGCTCGGCGGCGCGATTGAGCAGGATGCGGACGCGCTCGCCGCACGCGCCGAGCTGGCGCACGCGATCGAGCAGCCGCTGCGCGTTGCGCACCGACGGCACGTCGGGGTTCGCGACGAGGAAGATCGTGTCGGCGGTGTAGAGCGCCGCGACCGTCACCGAATTGATCTGGCTGCCGGCGTCCACGATGATGTACTCGTACTGCCGCGCGAGCAGGCGGAACAGCTCCTCGATCGCGCTGCCGTCGGCGGCGCCGGGCCGATCGAACTGATCCGAGCCCGCGAGAATCTCCAGCCCCGACTTGTGCTTCACGACCAGCTCGCGCAGGAACTCGCGATCGAGGCGGTGCAGGTTGTCAATCGCGTCGAGCAGGCTGTAGCGCGGGCGGACGCCGAGGAACAGCGCGACTTCGCCCAGCCCCGGCTTCAGGTCGACGATCACCGTCGATCGCTTGCTCAGGCGCGCGACCTCCACGGCGGAGTTCACTGCCACGGTCGTCGTCCCGGCGCCGCCTTTGGCGCCGAAGAACACGAGCGTCGTCGCCGACGCGCGCGCGCCGACGGCGGCTTCACGCCGCGCGGCCGTGCGCCGCACCGCACTGTGGAACGTCTCGTCGGCCGGCGGCCAGGTGAAGAACTCGTTCGCGCCGGCGCGCATCGACTGGAGGATCAGCTCCGGGTCGGCGTTCAGCGCGATCGCGAAGATGGCGGCGCCCGGCGCGCTTGCGCGCAGGCGCTCGATGTTGGGCATCGTCGACGACGCGTCGCCGCGCGTGTCGACGATGATGAGGTCGGGCGCCGTGCCGTCGCGGCCGACGCGGTCTTCGACCACGCTGACCGGAATCGCGCTCGCGCGCAGCATCCGGCCGATCTGCTTCTTGAACGCGTCGTCGTCGGAAACGATCAAACCTACGAGTTGTGCCATGACTATTGAACCAGCCGAACCACATGCGGGAACATGCCGACCGGCGCGGGGCCGGCGTTCGCGACGATGATGCCGCCGACCGGTATGATGCGACCGACTACATCGTTGCCGTGCATGTCCTCGAGGAAGAAGCCAATGAAGTTGACGATTTGAAGATCGAGCCCCTTGCCGTGCTGTTTGCCGGCGGCGAAGATGGCGGGATCGTAGGTCGGGATGATCACGATGCGCGGGCTGATGCGATACTTCGGATCACCATTCTGGATGCAGTTGCACCCACCGTCCGGGCTGCCTTCCCATCTGGCGCCCGGGTCGAGCGCGATGCGGTCGGCCATGCCCTGCGCCGTCGGGCCCACCATGTTGCCGTTCTCGGGAACCATCTTCTCGCCGGGCTTGATGATCGCGGAGTTGCAGCCGCCGATGTTGGCGCGGTAGTCGTCTGCGCCGACGCTGCCCGGGAGGTCCCACGGGTTGTACCAGCTCGCCGTCACGTTGGTGTCGTTGCTCGCCTTGAGCACGATCTCGAGGCCTTTGTCACGCTTGGCGTTGTAGCCGGTGTAGTACGTGTTCGGATCCGGATCCGGCTTCAGCGGGATGTAGACGTCGCCGGGGTCGAACGTGTCGCTCGGAGTCCACGCCTTCCCGTTCTCGTTCCAGCGGTCGGGAATCGTGAACGGCATCACGCAGGTTTCGGCGTTCGCGGGCGTCGCTTCGGCCGTCGCGACGGCGGCGATGTCCGCCGTCGGCACGCCGAAGAAGCCGCCCATCAGCGTCGATACCGGGTTGCTGCGCTCGCTGGTGCGGAACACCTGCACCTGCACGCGCGTCGGCTGGCCGCTCGGGTCGTTGGGAAACGTCACGTCGGCGGGTGTCACCGAGACGATGCCGCCGGCGACGCGGTTCGTCGTGGCGGTGTTGATGGCGCTCTGCACCGCCGGCCCGCTGGCGGTTCGATTGTCGAAGTCGTTGTAGACGAGCGCGACCGCGCCGGCGAGCGCACCGGCGTCGGCCGCGTTCTGCGCCTGCGACCGCGAATTCATGAACATCCCGACGTCGATCGCGAGCGTCGTCGCCGTGAGCATCGCCATGAAGCCGATGCTCACGAACACCAGCGACATCCCGCGTTCATCGCGCCTCAGGTGATGCAGATGTCCGCGCATGGCTCCCTCTACTCTTGTCCGTGTCCGATTACTGCTTCTGAACCTTGAGCGCGTCGACCTTGGCCTGCGCCTCTTTGGCCTTGGCCTCGGCTTCGTCGATCGCCTTCTGGCGGTTCTTCTGAATCTCCGCCATGCGCCTCGCCTCGACCGCGGCGACCTTCGCCTGCTCGCGATCCTTCTTGTCCTGCTCCTTCGCGAGCTGCCCCTGGCGCTCCTGCTCCGCCTTCTCCGCCTTCAGCCGCGCTTCGTCCTCACGCGCGAGCCGAACGGCCTCGACCTTCCTGCGCGCCTCGTCCTGCTCGCGCGCCTTCTCGAACGCCTTCTTCTCGGCGGCCGTCATCGGGCGCACAGGCTGCGCGGCGAGCGTCTTCGACGGCAGCGGCTGCTGCCCGGCGACGGCCGGAGCCGACGGCGTGCCCGGCGCGTCGACGCGCACAGGCGCCTTCGACGTCGGGTTCAGGTTCTGCATCGCGGCCGCAGCGCCCGCCGCGGTCGGGGCCGGCGTCTTCGTCTTCGCGTCGTCCGCGGCCGCCGTCTTCTTGCCGGTGACCGGATCCTTCACGCCCGTGCCCGGGTTGCTCAGCGCCGGACGCTCCGGCGTGAACGCCGGCGGCATCGGATTGAGCGTCTTGTTGGCCGGCACCGTCGGCAGGAACGGCTCGGGCGTCCGCGGCAGCCGGTCGGTCACGCCCGCGGAGGTGCGGGTGAGAATGTGCGGCGTGATCATCACGACGAGCTCGGTCTGGTCTTTCTGCGCCGCCTTGCTCTTGAAGAGGAGGCCGAGGATCGGGATGTCGCCGATGCCCGGGATCTTCTGGAGCGTCGAGTTCATCGTGTTGTTCATCAGGCCGGCGATGGCGAACGTCTGCCCGTCGCTCAGCTCGAGCTCGGTCTCCGTGCGGCGCGTGCTGAGCGCGGGGATCCGGAATCCCTGCAGCGCGACGCCGTTGGCGAAGTCGAGCGTGCTCACTTCAGGCCTCACCTTCAGGTGCACGCGATCGCCGTTGATCACCGGCGTGAAGTTCAGACGGATGCCGAATTCCTTGTACTGCACGCTGATCGCCACGTTGCCGCCGGTGCCCTGCGCGATCGGAATCGGGATCTCGCCGCCGGCGAGGAAGCTCGCTTCCTTGCCGCTCTCGGCCACCAGGTTCGGCTCGGCGAGGCTCTGGAAGAGGCCGCGCGTCGACAGCGCCTTCACCATCGCGCCGATGTCGTACTTCTCGCTGAAGAGGAACAGGTTCAGGAAGTCGCTGAAGGTGAACTTGCCTTCCGCGCTGGTGACGTCGCTGCCGAAGTTGCCGTTGGCCTTCGACCACTTCAACTCGTCGAAGCCCGGCGCCGGAAACTGCTGCGTAGTCGTCCGCGCGAGCACGTTCTTGATCCCGAGAGGGCTCGTGAACAGCGACGTGCCGAGCTCGGTCAGCGCCGAGCGGCTCACTTCCGCGAATCGCACCTTCAGCAGGACCTGGCTGCTCGCGATCCCCTGCTGCAGCTTCAGCATGTTGACGACGTCGTCCGGCTTGTCGACGTAGCCCGCCGCGACGGTGGACGCCTTGTCCGACAGCTCCTTGCTGGAGACCACGCCGGAGAGCACGATCGACTTGCCGTTGCTCTGCGCGTCGATCGTCTCGCCGGGGAACAACCGCTTGATCTGATCGTTCAGCCGCGCGAGGTCGCGCTGGACGACGATCTCGTACTGGCGCAGCGCGCCGCCCTTCTCCCAGACGAACATCGAGATCGTGCCCGGCGTCTTACCGTTGACGAGCAGCTGGCTCGACGAGGTGACCATCGCGTCGGCGATGTCGGAGCTGGTCAGCGACACGCGCGTGATCGGCGTGCCGACGTCGACGACGGCCGAGCGCCCGACGAGGAGCTTGACCGACGGCGTGCTGTCGTCTGCCCAGATGATTCCCGGCGCCGCGACGGCAATCAGCAGTATGAAGAACGATCGGCGGATCCAACCTGTGTTGCGCATCATTACTGCTCCTGCCGCACGACTTCGTGCGCGCGCTTGTCTCCACGAATGATTTCGATCGTCGGCGCGTCGGGCGGCGGCGCGACCACCGGAACCGTCGTCGCGAACTTCGCCGGGCCGCCCGACGCCACCTTGGCGCGCGCGATGGCGGTCTTCACCGGCGCCGCGTAGCCGAGGAGCGCCCTCGGCTGGATGCCGCGCGTGACCGGCATCGTCTTGTCGAGCGGGTTGCGCAGCGCGAGCTGAATCTTGCCTTCGGTGCTCGCGAGCGTGAGGCGCTCGGCCTCTTCCGGATCCACCAGGAGCGTCACGACGCTCACGGGCATCGGCTTGTTGTGCTCGGTGTCGCGCTCGATCTTCGTGCCGGCGGCGAGCACCTGCACGTTGGTCAGCACGACCTTCGACGTGACCTCGGAAACCCCGCCCGTCGCGCCCACGGTCGCGACGACGTCGACGCGCGTGCCCGGCAGCACGTAGCCGGCGACGCCGATGACCTCGTTGACGCGCACCGAGACGGCGCGCAGCCCCGGCGGAATCGCCGGCGGCAAGCCGCCGCCCGCTTCGGTCGAGGCCAGCTTGTTGGGCAGCAGCGGCTCCCACTGAATCACCGGGAGGATCAGCCCGCGGCCGACCGCGTCCTTCGGATCCGTGATCGCGCCGGCCGGCACCGCGTTGGCGGGCCAGTCGATAATCTTGACGTCCTCGCGCGTCAGCGTCGCGCCGACGTCGAGATCCGCCGCAGCCACGACGACCGGCTTGGTCGGGATCGTCACCGTCTTGGTCGGCGTGTGCTGCGTATAGTTGTACGTGCCGAAGGCGAGCACGCCCCCGGCGGTGATTGCAAGAACGAACACCATCAACACTCGCATCCGGGCCATATCAAAAGGTCTCCAGCCTTGCCGTTACTGCGACTCGTTGCGCATCTCGGACGACGCCACCAGCGTGAGGTCTCCGCCGAGCGTCGATCCACTTACCAGCAGCCGCGCAACGGGCTGCAGCACGATGAACGAAAACGGATACGAGACGGTGACGATCGAGGCCGACGCCGTCGCGCCGCCGCCGATATCCACCGTCGACCCGGTGACGGCGACCGTTGCCGACCCCGCGTTCGACAGCTGACCGCTCGTCAGGTACTGCCGCACGCGCGCCTCGGGCGCGCCCGCCACCGGATTGGGCAGCACCGCCACGCGCGCGCCCTCGCGCGCCGCGTTGGTCAGCACCTGCCAGGTCTGGTACGCGCGGCCGAATTCGAAGATCCCCACCGAGACGAGCAGCAGGAGCGGCAGCGTCATCGCGGTCTCGAGGATCGCGGTGCCTCGCTCGCTCGACCAGCCTTGCCGGCGCGTCTTCGTCATGGCTCTCCTCACAGTCCGATTGCGGCTACGATCGCGCCGACGGCAATCGCCGGCGCGTAAGGGAATCGATTGTTCTCCGTCGCGGCCTCGATCTCGGCCGCGTTGGCGGCGCCGGTCGCGACCAGCCGCGCGGTGCCGCCGAGCGTACGCCGCAGCCGGCCGCGGCCGAGCGCGACGACAATCGCGAGCGCGCCGCCGGCGATCGCGGTGTAGATGAACGCGGCGACGATGGCCGCCGGGCCGAGCAGCGCGCCCGACGCGCCGAACAGCTTCACGTCGCCGGCGCCTGTTGCACCGAACAGATGTCCCGGCAGCATCAAGGCGACGCCAATCGCGAGCCCCGCCAGCGATCCGGCGAGGGAGACGCGGCCGATCCCGGTGGCGGCGACGGCAAGGCCGGCGGCCGCGAGCGAAATCGTCAGCGCGTTCGGCACGCGCCGCGTCCGCAGATCGATCGCCGCCGCGGCAAGACCAGCCGCAGCGAGCGTCCCGATCACGATGACGTCAGATGGTTTGACCAATGCTGCTCCAGAACACGCTGTAAATTGTTTGTCCTACTGTCGTGATGCCCGCGATGGCGACGACCGCGATCAACGCGGCCAGCATTGCGTACTCGAGCAGGTCCTGGCCGTCGGTACCGCGCGCTAGCCGCCCGATTGCCACGATTGCCCGCTTCATTGCGTCCACCTTTCGCGACGGGGAGCAGAGCACCTGCCCTGCCCCCCGCGGACCAAAGATGCGATCGTCGTATCCTCCGAGGCGCGTACTACGCGCCCGGCACCACGAGCTTGCCGGCGATCTGGCCGAAGATAATGTTCACGTTCGAGCCCGCGAGCGTGATGGCGCCGACGCAGACGAGCGCGATGAGGGCCACGAGGAGCGCGTACTCGAGAAGATCCTGACCTTCCTCGCGGCGAACGATCGACTGCAGACGGGTGATGAGCGACAGAGCCATGTGTGTGTCCTCCGGTGCGCGTCCCCATGACGCGCGTCTTACGCTGTGTGCGAATTACGACCACCGCGTTGTTGCGATGGCCGCGCGATGACCCATGAAAAGGCAACGGATGTGCCACGGGTCGTTTTCGAGGGTGCCGCACGCGGCGCAACCGGGGATACGTGGGTGCACTTAGCGGCCGTCGGCCCCAGCTGAAGCGGTCGCGATTCGTCGCCCGCCCGTCCGCCGGCGACCCGCACAATCTGTAACCGGCCGGCCGATTTCCGTGACGCGCGCCGCGTGCCGAAAAGGAACACGCCCCTGGAGTTAGAGGAGAAACGGCCGAAAAAATGACGGAACGTGAATTGCGAAGAGATCAGATGCCATGCGACGTTGGCGTGAAGCCCTGATGTCGATCGGGACGGTTGTCGTCATCCTGCTCGTGCTGATCGCGGTCGACGACCGCGTGCGCGACCAGTTCTCGATGCGCGTCATGTCGTCGCGGCCCTCGGTGCAGCTCGTCGCGGCCGGCCAGCAGGCGCGCGATCTCACGAGCGTGATCGCCGAGGTGGCGCGCGACCAGTCGCTGGCGCATGCGCCGCTGCTCATTTTTGCGCTCGCGGCCGTCGTGCTCGTGCTCGTCATGTTGCGGACGTAGCGAATGCCGATCATCCTGGCCATCGAGCCGGACAAACGACAGGCGGCGCATGTGTCGGCGATCGTGCGCCACCGTGTGGGCGCCGAGCTGATTCTCGCCGACACGACCGAAGGCGCCCTCGACGCGATCGGCACGCGCGTGCCCGACGTCGTGCTCGTGCCCGCGCTCCTCTCGCCGCAGGACGACGCGGCGCTCGCCGCGGCGCTGCGCGTGATTGCCGCCGCGGCGCACGTGCGCACCCTCACGATTCCCGTCTTCGCCAACGGCGTCTCGCACGACGAGCGGGGCGGCGGCCTCCTCTCGCGGTGGCGACGCAGCCGCAGCGACGCCGCCGGCGGCGGGTGCGATCCCGCAGTGTTCGCCGAGCAGATCCTCGATTACTTGCGCGAGGCCGCGGCCGAGCGTGCGGACGCCGCCGAGGAATACACCGCGCCCGCGCCCGCATACGCCGCGCCCGCGCCCGCCGTCTCCGCGGCGCCGCCAGTCGTCGAGCCGGCATTCGCCGAGTTCGAAACGATCGCGGCGCCCGCGAACGCGAGCGCGGCGCCGCCGCCGGTCGAAGAGTTCGCGCCGCTGCAGTTCGAGGAGTACGCCGCCGCGCCCGCCTTCGAGCCAATCGCCGCGTTCGAAACGCCCGCTGCCGCGGAGCCCACGTTCATCCGTGACGCGCCCGCGTTCGTGCGCGCCGAGCCCGAGCTCGTGCGCGATGCGCCGGCCGAAGAGCCGTTCGAGTTCATGTACGCGACCGAACCCGCGTCCTCGCCGTACGCCGCGACGCCGCACGCCGAGACGCCCTCTGCCGAAGACGAGTCCGACGACGTCGTGATCGATCTGTCGGAGGACATCGAAGAGATCTCGCCCGAGATGCCCGCCGACGAGCTGTTCGACGGCGAGCCGATGGGCGTCTACACGATCTCCGGCCTCGACGAGTCGCTGCGCGAGTTCGAGGCCGAACCGATCGGGCGCGCCGCGGCGCCGTTCGACGCCGCCTCGTTCGACGCGCCGATCGCGCGCTCGCCGATTCCGGCGGCCGCGCCTCCCGCTCGCGTCGAGCGCACGGTCGTCGAGCCGCCGCTCGCCGCCGCGGCCAGCATCGAGCACGAACGCCCGAAGACCTCGGAGCCGCGCGAGGCGTCGTGGGCCAACACCGGCCTGCGGCATTCGCGCAGCTGGCCGTCGCTCGAGGGCGTCGTCGCCGAATCGCCGGCGTCGCTCGTCGGGCTCGAGGAGTTCTCCGAAGCGCTCGCCACGCCTGCGCCGCCGCCGCCCCGTCAGCCCGCGACAGGCTCGGCGCCGCCGAAGCCGAGCGCCGCACCGCCGCCGCCTGCGCCGCCGTCGCCGGCGCCGGCGTCGAAGCCGGATCACATGGAGTGGGCGGAGCTCGTCGCATCGCTGCGCCAGGACATCGAGCGGCGCCGCAACCAGGCGGCCGCCCCCGCGGCCCCCGCCGCCGCCAAGCAGGCCGCGCCGGCCAAGCCGGCGGTCGCCCCGCGCGTGGAAAGCGCGGAACCGCAGGAGCCCGCCACGGTCGCCGTGCCGGCGCGCCGCCGGCGTCCGGCGGCACCGGTGCAGGACGAGTGGGGCTTGTTCGATCCCGAGCAGTGCGGCTTCGCGGCGCTGCTCGCGAAGCTCGACGAGTTCAGCGACACGGCGTCGTGATCGGCGGCGCGCGGGCGTTTCGCGTCCGCCTCGATCGCGCGGCGCTCGACGCCTTCACCTTCGATCGCCTCCTCGCCACGCTCCTCTTTCTCACTATCGCGCTCGCCGCCGCGCTGATGCCGGCGCAGAACGACACCTTCTGGCAGATGCGCGCCGGCCGGGAGATCTGGGCGTCGGGCCGCGTGCTGCTGCGGGACACGTTCTCGCACACGGTCTACGGCGCGCGCTGGCCGAATCACGAGTGGCTGTCGCAGGCGCTGCTCTACGCGCTCTACGCCCTCGGGGGCCTGCCGATCGTGACGCTGACGTGCGCAGCGATCGTCGTGCTCGCCTGGCGGATCGTCTGGAACGAGACGCCTGCGGCGCCGCGCGTGAAATTCCTGCTCATCTCGCCGATCGTCGTCGCGGCGTGCACCATCTGGAGCCCGCGCCCGCAAATCTTCTCGCTGCTGCTCATCCCGGTGACGATGCGGCTGCTGCGCGCGCGGCGGTACGAGTGGCTGCCGGCGATCTTTCTGATCTGGGCCAACCTGCACGGCGCCGTCGTGATGGGCGCGTGGGTGCTCGTGGCGGCGCTCGCCGCGTCGCTCGTCGAATCGCCGCAGTCGTCGCGCCGGCTGTTCGCGGCGTGCGCGGCGTCGGCGCTCGCCACGTGCCTGACGCCGCTCGGCGTCCGCTTCTGGATCGACGTTGTCGCATCGCTGCGGCGCATCCGCGCGATGCGCATCGCCGAGTGGGCGCCGCCGCGGCTGGGCGATCCGGCGCTCATCGCGTTCTGGCTGGCGCTCGGCCTTCTCGTGTTCCTTGCCGCGCTGCGCGGGCGTGCGCTGTGGCGCGACGCCGAGGCGCGCGCGCGCGGGCACCTGACGCTCTGCGCCGCCGCACTGGCGCTCGCGCCGCTCGCCGTGTCGGCGGTCCGCAACGTGCCGCCGTTCCTCATGGTGGCCGTTCCGGCAATCGCCGCGCTGCTGCCGCCGCTGCCCCGGCTCTCGCGCCGCCGGGAGCCGGAGCGCCCTGCGTTGAACGCGGCAATCGCCGCCGTCGCCGCAACGATTGCGATCGGGACGGTTGCGATCGCGTACACGCTGCGCGTGGATCGTCTTGGATGGGCGCCGCTGCCGGCGGCCTCGATCGCCAAACTGAACGAATGCCGCGGCAACATGTACAACCGCTACGACGAGGGCGGTTATCTGATCTGGTTTGCGCCCGATCGCAAGGTGTTCCTGGATGGCCGCCAGGATCCGTACCCGCCGTCGCTCATCGCCGAGCAGGTGCAGGCGGAGACGACGGGCGACGTCGATGCGCTGCTGCGGCGCTACGACGTCGGCTGCGCGTTCACGCCGTCCTCGTCGCTCGTGACCGCGCGCCTTGTCGCAGAGGGGTGGGCGACGTTATATCGCGATGCCAGGTGGTCGGTCCTCGAGAAAGATCCGTACGCTGTAGGGCGACCCTTTCAGGGTCGCCAACGAGGCGAGGCTGAAAGCCTCGCCCTACACAACCAATCGCCAATCCCAATCCCTACATGTCGCGACAGCGGTGTGGGTCACGCTGTAGGGCGACCCTTTCAGGGTCGCCGACGAGGCGAGGCTGAAAGCCTCGCCCTGCAGAACAAGACGACGCGAGGCTGAACGCCTCGCCCTACAGTCGGCCGCGCGAGCCGAGGAAGATTCGGCCGCCCACCGCCAGAGCCACCGACAGCCCCGCACACAGGAAGAACACCATCCGGACGCCGACCAGCTCGGCGAGCGTGCCGGAGATCACCAGCCCGAGGATCTGGCCGAGGAAGATCACCGACGCGTTGGTGCTGCCGACGCGGCCGAGCATGTCGTGCGGCGTCTCGCGCTGGATCAGCGTCTGCGCCGGCACCATGATGGCGCCGAACGCGAACCCGATGATGAACGTCGAGCTCAGCGCCGCCGCGATGTGCGGCACCGCGCCGAGCAGCAGCACGCCGCCGCCGATGCCGGCGAGGCCCCACAGCACGAGCGTCGTGTCCGATACGTAGCGCGCGAGGCGCCGCACGATCTGCGTCCCGAACAGCATCCCGACGCCGACGTTGCCGCTGACGAAGCCGAAGAGCCCGGCGCTCGCGTGCAGCGTGTCGCGCACCCAGATCGAGATGAGCGGCGCGAAGCAGCCGATCGTGAAAAGGCCGGACGCCATCGCGAGCACGAAGAACAGAATCGCCGCGTGATGCAGGATGAAGCTCATCCCCTGCTTCATGTCGATCCAGATCTGGTGGATCCGGTTGCTCGACGATCCCGCGGGCGCGTGCAGCGCCGCCGGCCGGCGGATCACGACCGATCCGATCAGCGCCGCCGAGACGAGGAAGCTGATCACGTCGACGATGTAGCAGACGCGCGGCGTGAACGCGGCGACGATTGCGCCGGCCGTCGCGGGCCCGATGATGCGGCTGCCCAGGAAGGCGAGCTGCATGAGCGCGTTCGCCGCCAGCAGGCCGTTCACCGGCACGTGCGACCGGATCGTCACGGTCTGCGCCGGACCGAAGAACGCCGAGACGCAGCTGAGCGCGGCGAGCACGATGTAGACCTGCCAGATGGCCGTCGACGGAATCAGCAGCATCGCCAGCACCGCGCGGATCAGGTCGCTCGAGATCAGCGTCGGCTTGAGCGGCCACCGATCGACGAACACGCCGGCAATCGGGCCGACGAACACGATCGGCAGCATGTAGGCGATCTGCAGCCCCGTCAGCTGCGCCGCCGTGCCGTTCATGCGGAACGACACGACGGCAATCACCGCGAACAGCGCGAGGAAGTCCCCGAACAGGCTGATGACCTGCGCGAGCCATACGTTGCGCATCACGTCGATGCGCAGCACGTCACGGAACGTCAAAGGCGCCGCCGGCGCGGCGGGCGCGCCGGCTGTCGCCGCTGCAGTGGACATGGGAAACGCTGATTATACGTTGGCGCCAGCGAGCGCGAGCAGCAATTCGTCGTAGGACGCGCGGAGCAGGCGCGCGATCGTCGCCCAGTCGGGCTGCGCCGTCTGCTCATCGCGCAGCGCCGCCGCCTTCGCGCGCAGCAACGCCGCCGCCGCGACGTTCGACGGCGTCGTCTCGTACAGCAGCGCGTACTCGTCGGCGATCAAGGCGCCGACGTGCTCCGGGCTGTTCTGCCCCGGCACGCGGCGCGCCGCCCACCACGCGAGCTCGGCGCGCGCGACCGCCGCCGGATCGAACGCCGCGCCGGTCCACGATCGCGCCTTCGCGTACGCCGCCTCGAGATCCGGCAGCACGACGTCGTAGCCGCTCTTCAGATCGCCGAACGTCGCGGCGGCGCGCGCGAGATGGAAGCCTTCGATCGCCGCCGTCGCCCACGAGTAGCGATACTGCTCGTGCAGCATCGTCACGAGCAGCGAGAACAGGCGGACGCGCTCTTTCGCGTAATACGCCTGCCACATGCGGACCTCGAGATCGGCGAGCCGAGCCGGCTGGAACACACGCAGCGATCGCGGGCCCCGGGGCGGCGTGAGCGCGAACGCCGCCACGAATGCGACGACGATCGCGGCGGCGATGCCGGCGCGCGCGGCCCACCGCACGGCGCTACTTCCCCTGCTCGGCGCGCAGCTGCGTGAGGTAGGCGCGCTCGGATTTCTCGACGAACTGGCGGTAGCCCTCCGGATCGACGAACGGGTTCGCGCCGCCCGCAACGGCGCGCTTCGCCTTCTCCTCGAGGCCGAACACGCTCCCGTGCTCGGCGACGAAGACGTCGGGCTTCAGATCGCGCAGCAGCCGGAAGGTGCGCGCGTAGTCATCGGCAATCGCCGGCACCCGCGTGTTGCCGACCAGATGCACGCCGTCGTTGATCGTCACGCTGCAGACGAAGGCGACGTGAAAGCGCCGGCCGTCCTCCGTCGCGTCGGTCGTCCACGTCGTGCAGCCCTGCGTGTGGCCGGGCGTCAGGTGCGCCGTCAGCGTGACGCCGCCGAGCGTCACCGTGTCGTTGTCCTTGATCACGCGGTCGACGCGGACCTTCTGCCAGCCCGCGGCGCCGAGCGCCGATCGATCGGTGCCCGTCGCGATCGCGTCGCGGTCGGCGTCCATGACGATCACCTGGGCGCCCGTGAGCCGCTGCAGATCCGCGTGGCCGCCGACGTGATCGAAGTGCGCGTGGCCCGCGAGGAGGATCTTCACGTCCGACAGCCGGAATCCGAGCCGCTCGACGTTCGCGCGAATGAACGGCACCGACTCGCGCTCGCCGCTGTCGATGACGATGCCGCCCGCCGGCGTGACGATGAGAAACGAGGAGAGGCCGCGGGTGCCGACGTAATAGATGTTGCCGACGATGCGCAGCGGATCGAACGGCTGCCGCCACCCCGCATCGCCCTGGGCGGACGTTCCGGCGATTGCCAGAATCGTAATCGCCAGCGCCTGGAAGATTTTCATCGTGGAAAAATTATATGCTGAGGTTGCTAACCGGGCTCGACTGCGCGATGATGAGTGGACCCATGGGCCAATTGAAACGCCGCAGTGCGCCGATGAAGGGCCAGGAACTCATCTCGCTCGCGCAAAAGCTCGCGCGCGACGCCGAGCGGCACGCCATTCTTTCGGCGTCTCTCGAGAGACAGGCGGATCGACTGATGGTGGCCGGACTCCGCCTGCTGGATCGTCCCGGTAAACAGGTCCGCACGACCGTGTAGGGACTCCGCAATCCGCAATCCGCAATCCGCAATCCGCAATCCGCAATCCGCAATCCGCAATCCGCAATCCGCAATCCGCAATCCGCAATCCGCAATCCGCAATCCGCAATCCAGAAGCCCCGCGGTAGTATCATTCCCGCCATGCATCTCAGGTTCCTCGCGGCGCTGGCGCTCGCGGTCTGCTGCTCGGCGGCGGCCTGCGGGGGCATCGTCGATCCATCGAAGAACACGACGGACACCTTCAACGGCACCATCAATCACGGCGACCCGATCGCCTTCTTTCCTTTCAACTCGACGAAGACAGGCGAGATCTCGGTGAAGTTCACGGCGCTGGCGCCGGTGTCGACCGCGCTGATGGGCGTCCTCGTCGCGCAGGCGAACGGCGACGGGAGCTGCACCGGCAATCTCGGCCTCGTGCAGCGGAACGACTTCGCGCAGCTCAATCTGCCGTCGATCTCGGGGCAGATTCTCGAGCGGCGGTACTGCCTCGGCGTCTACGAATCGCAGACGCTGCTGCAGCCCGAGACGTTCACGGTCACCGTTTCACACCCGTAAGAGACCGCCGTTACAACCGCACGCCGCGATCCGTGCGCGATCGCAGCGGTAAGGCGGCACGTCGCGTGCCTCCTCGCGTTCGTCGCATAATGTCGCGGTGACTGCGGCCGACGCGATCGACGAGCTGTACCAGCAGCCGCTCAGCGATTTCACGCGCGCGCGCAATGCGCTCGCGAAAACGCTCAGCGGCGCCGAGGCGCAGCGCGTCCGCGCGCTCGCGAAGCCGA
>Ga0209474_10000413_pt1 | contig 47339 bp, 45 predicted proteins | sample GraSoiAngelo_145_FD_185902 | JGI IMG/M metagenome (GOLD analysis project Ga0209474, IMG submission 185902) | Grasslands soil microbial communities from the Angelo Coastal Reserve, California, USA - 14_1009_05_20cm (SPAdes) (version 2) | ecosystem: Environmental > Terrestrial > Soil > Grasslands...
ATAAACGATCGCGCAGAAAACAACTCGCGACGCCAGTATCATCTTATTAGGTAGCACTCGCGGAAGTTCGCGGCAATCAGCCGAGGCAGGACGTGGAATCGCCGCGGCGACCGTGTCCCAACTCACGGCACAATGAAGATTTTATCGGTCCAGGGATCTTTTACTTTGGTACCTGAGGCGTAGCCGCTCACGTCGACATACCTGCCACTGGAATCAAATGGGCTGACAACATAACCGGGCTTGCCCGGAACCACTTTGGCCGTTGGGAATTCTGGTTGCGTAGATGATGTACGCGACGTGGAGGATGTTTTCGTTTTTGATTGCGTTGTCTCTCTGTGAGTCACACCCGGTGAAGACTCTGAAATCCTCTCCTCTGCGGGCTGCGGCTGTCGCCTTCGTGTAACGTTCGCTTCTGATACCGGCACTGACTGAGCTGTACTCGGAACGTCGGATGAAATGGTTTCCGTGGCGACCGCCGCCGATCCCTCGCCTCGTTTGCGCAAAGCGTAATGCACGGGCGCGGTCGCAACTCGATAGGAACCCACCGCGACACCGCGCGTCACATGATAAGAAGTGACGGCAACATCCCGGGTCGCTCGACACCCAGCGAGCACCGCTGCTGTTAAAAGTAAACCTCGCGCAAGCCTGTTCATTTTGCCTGTACAGACGCGTTGAGACCGCGATGCGTTCAATGATCCAGCGCGACTATATCAGCAATGAAATCGGATATCTCTTCCGCGGTGGTCGCCCATGAACACATCAGGCGATAAACATCCGGCTCGATGAATTTGTAAAAATGCCAGCCACACGCGTGAAGCTCGCGCACGAGTCGCTCGCCCATTCGCACAAAAACCGCGTTGGCTTCCACAGGAAATACGATGTCGATCTTTGCTTCGTTTTGCAGGCGGTCCGCAAGGCGGCGCGCCAAACGATTGGCGTGCTGCGCATTTCGTAGCCAGACATCATCCGTTAAAAGGCCGAGCCACGGCGCGGCAAGAAAACGCATTTTTGAGCCAAGCTGGCCGCCTTGTTTCATTCGGTAGTCGAAGTCGCCTGCGATTTCTCTATTGAAGAAAACCACGAGCTCGCCGGCAGCCGCCCCATTTTTTGTTCCGCCGAAACAGAGAACATCAACCCCGACCTGCCATGTGATCGCCTTAGGCGGACAATTGAGCGACGCAATTGCATTGGCGAAGCGCGCCCCGTCCATGTGGAGAAACATATTGCCTGCGCGGGCAAACTCGGTGATAGCCGCAATCTCGGCAGGCGTGTAAGCCGTCCCGAACTCCGTTGCTTGCCCAATGCTGATGACGCGCGGCTTGTGCGAATGCAGCTCGTTCTGGCGCGCAATTACTGCTTCGGCCTGAGCGATGTCAATCTTGCCATTCGCGCCGTCAATCAGAAGCAGCTTCGACCCTTTCGTGAAAAATTCCGGAGCGCCGCATTCGTCGGTCTGAAGATGGGAATACTCGTGACAGATAATGCTGTGGAAAGATTGGCAAAGTTGCGCGAGCGATAACGCGTTTGCAGCCGTGCCATTGAAAACCAAATAGACATCGCAATCCGTCTCGAACGTTTCGCGGACCCGATCGCAAACGTGTGCCGTCCAGCGGTCCTCGCCGTAGGCCGGCGTATTCTTCTCATTCGCCTGTTGCAACGCCGCGAACGCCTCCGGACAAATCCCAGCAGTATTGTCGCTAGCAAACTCATAACGCGCCGGGTCCGCACGCATCTCGTCGTTTGCTACGCGAATTATTGATCAAGAGCAACCATGAGCAGGAGATGGGACGAGATTGCCTGACAGACCCGAGCCCTGGGCCTCCGGAGTCCGCCAGGCAAATCTCCTCACTTGCTCCCCGAAATTCTGTACAGCAGTTCATTTATTGTTTCGAACGGAGCCCGCTAACTGAGCGTGTTCATGCACGATTATTTTCCGTAGGCACGGCCTAAGCTTGTCCCGAGCGAAATTCGAAGGAGGCGCGCCCGGATGGAACTTTGCCTACGGGCTAACGCCAGATTAATCTTTCAAATGAGATCGCTCCAAAACGAGATCGAGCAGCGCGGCATGCGCATTTTCGAGCTCTTCGATCAGCATCCCGAACCACTTTTCAGCAAGGCTGGCTTTCATCAGCGAATGATGGCGCTCTCAATGCGCGATGAGCGACTCAAAGTGCAGCTGTTTCGCTTTGTCGATGTTCTCCCATCATTGGATACGTCAGCTGAAGTCATTGAGCACCTCCAAGAATACCTCGCCGATACGCGAAACGGCTTGGCGCCGTTTATTCATGCTGGTATTCGCCTCGCCCGAATCGCTCCCTGGGCTAGTGCGCGCGCCTTACGTTGGAATGTCTCCGGAATGGCGCACCAGTTTATCGCCGGAAAAAATCCGCGCGAACTAATGAAGACATTACGAAAGCGCCGAACGCAAAAAATCGGGTTCACTGTCGATCTTCTAGGGGAAGCTGTGGTCAGCGAAATAGAGGCAGACCAATACACCGCGCGTTGCCTCGGACTGCTGGAGACTCTCGCCCGCGAAACACGAGGCTGGTCCGATCCGCTCGGCAAAAATTCAGAGCTCTTTCCGGTTGTAAACCTTTCCGTTAAAATTTCTGCGCTGTATTCGCAAATTAATCCGGCTGCGCCAGCTGACGCCATCGCGCATCTCGCGTCGAAGCTACGGCCGATTCTGCGCCGCGCACGAGAGCTCGGCGCCTTCGTTAATTTCGACATGGAAAGTTACGATCACAAAAACATCACGCTTGAACTTTTCAAAACGATGTTCACCGAGCCGGAGTTCAAAGAGTGGCCGAACGCCGGGATCGTGATCCAGGCGTATTTGCGGGATGTAGAGACCGATTTGCGCGAGCTCCTCGACTGGGGCCAGGCACGCGGCACGCGATTCACCGTGCGACTCGTAAAAGGCGCATACTGGGACTACGAAACAATGAAATCCCGCCAGAACGGCTGGGATTGTCCGGTATTCTTTCAAAAGCCGGAAAGCGATGCGAATTTCGAGACTCTTACTCGATTACTGCTCGAAAATGAGCCAATCGTGACTGCTGCGTTCGGGTCACACAATGTTCGCAGCATCGCATATGCCCAGGTTCTCGCTGACGAACTAGGTATCGACCGCAGCCGTTTCGAGTTTCAACTGCTGTATGGCATGGCCGGATCGGTCAAGCGCGCACTCGTTGAATTGGGATATCGCGTCCGCGAATACTGCCCGGTTGGCGAACTCCTGCCCGGCATGGCCTATCTGGTCCGGCGTTTGCTCGAGAACACTTCCAACGAGGGATTTTTGCGCGCAAAATTTGCGGAGAATGTTTCGGAAAAAGAGTTGCTGCGCGATCCTGAGGAGCTAATCAAAAAGAATGGAGCCACGAACTCCGTCGTGTCCATGCAAGATCGACTTCGCGAAAATGACGCTTTCCTTGACACCGCCTCCGGCGACACTTACGAGAACTCACCACTTGTGAATTTCGTTTACAAAGATAGCCAAGACAAAATGCAGAGCGCATTGCGCGAAGTGCGAAAACGCTTCGGCGAAAAGTATCCACTTGTCATTGGTGGCGAAAAGGTTTGGACCGATCAGCTGACGCCCTCGGTGAATCCCAGTGCTCCGGATGAGATTGTCGGTTACGGAAGCGAAGCAGGAATTCCCGAAGCGGAGCGCGCCGTCAAGGCTGCGCGCGCAGCGTTTGGCAAATGGAGCCGGACGCCGTTTGAAGAGCGTGCGCGGTTGCTCGAACGCGCGGCGGAAATCCTGGAGCGCCGTCGCTTTGAGCTCGCCGCACTTGAAGTTTTTGAAGTAGCCAAAGCTTGGTCTGAAGCGGACGCAGACATCCGGGAGGCAATCGATTTTTGCCGGTTTTATGCGGAGCAAATGCGGCGACTCGGGCGGCCTCGCCTTACGCAGCGGGTTCCTGGTGAAGCGAGCTATCACCATTACTGGCCGCGCGGCGTCGCATTTGTGGTTGCACCGTGGAATTTTCCGATAGCGATCCTCTGTGGCATGGCCTCAGCCGCACTCGTAACGGGCAACACCGTGATCATGAAACCTTCCGAGCAATCGGTAATCTGCGGTGCCATGCTGATGCAGGTCTTCGAAGAAGCGGGTGTACCACCCGGCGTTTTGAACTTTCTGTCCGGCCGCGGCTCCGTCATCGGCGCGCATCTTGTCGACCATAAAGATGTCGATTTGATCGCGTTCACCGGTTCCCGCGAAGTCGGCCTGAAAATTTGGGAGTCGGCTGGTATCACTCGACCCGGCCAACGCGAGTTAAAGCGGGTTATTTGCGAGATGGGCGGCAAAAACGCAATGATCGTGGACTCCGATGCCGACATCGGCGAGGCGATCGATTATTCCATTTATTCCGCCTTCGGTTACCAGGGACAAAAGTGTTCTGCGCTGTCGCGTCTGATTCTGCTCGAGGAAAATTACGATCGCGTGATGGAACGTTTGATTCCGGCCGCAGCGAGTCTGCGCATTGGTAATCCCGAAGAACCAAGCATGATGGTTGGCCCGGTGATTGATGAAGCCGCTTACCGGCGCATTTTGGATTATATCGAGATCGGCAAGAGTGAGGCGACGCTCGCCTATCAAGCGAAGGATGTTCCACCGCACGGATATTTTATTCCGCCGACCATTTTCACCGACGTAAAACCCAATATGCGGATCGCGCGTGAAGAGATTTTTGGCCCAGTGTTAAGCGTCCTAAAAGCGCCCGATCTCGATGAAGCGATCGAAGTAGCCAACGGCACTGATTACGCGCTGACTGGCGGATTTTTCTCACGTAGCCCGGCCAACATCGAACGAGTAAAAGCGCAATTGGAGGCGGGAAACGTTTACATCAATCGCTCGTGCACCGGGGCCATTGTCGGGCGTCATCCCTTTGGCGGATTCAAAATGAGCGGCGGCGGCACCAAGGCCGGTGGCGAAGATTATCTGTTGCACTTCCTGCTGCCGCGCGTTGTCACTGAAAATATCAGCCGCCACGGCTTGGCGCCTGAAAAGGCACTGGAGGATCGGGACGAGTTCCTCTGGCCCAAACCGAAACAGTAAAAGGAACGAATCTGCCCGAAACGGCAGCCCCAATTCAATTCAGCGGCCGCCCCTTGCTCAGTAATTTCACTACGGTGACGATCATGTAGATGACCGGCCACGCTGCTGTCACCACAATAAAACCAAACACGACCATCTCCTTGGCTCGTTCGCACGCGGCTTCAATACGGAATTCACGACCTAAATTGTAAAAATTCCGGAATGCCGATCGATCTTCCCCGTCGTATGGCGACCAGCCGCGCCATTGGCCGAACCCTGAATGAAAGAAGTAATCCGTCTGCGGAAACCGCGTCTTGCCAGCAGCTGACGGATCCGTTGGTTTCATGGCCAATGCCTCGGAGTCAGGACAATACTAGAGATATGATACCACGTTCACAAAAAGAAGCAGCTTGAAAAATAGGCTCCCGCATGGAGCTCGCCACCCAGATTCTCGTTCTCGGAACACAATCTCGCTGCTACGCCTCTTTATCGCCAGTGGCCCGGAATCCAGACCCAGCCGCCGGAACGACGCACCCAATGGCCTTCCACCCACACAGCCACCGGGCTCGGACGCACCACCCACGTGCCGGGAACCCAAACGTAGTCGGTCCCAGTCCAGCGCCAATAACCACTCGTCCAGACATATCCCGGCCCTGGCGCGACCGTCTGCGTTTCGATCCGCACCGGCGGCGGTGGCCTCGTCACGACAACCTCGCGGGCCGGCCCCGTGGTGGTGACTTGCTGTGTCGTTGTCGTCGTCGTCACCGTTGTAGGTTCCTCCGCGCAACCAACCAAGGCTATCAGCCCTAGCATCGATAGATAAGAGCCTGTTTTCATGTTATGCCTCCTCTACGAATTCGTTTTACGGCAGCGCGTCGGCTTTGTGGAAAGTCTGGGGAACAGTCTATTGCCTCATCGCCTCGAGAATTTCGTTGGCAGCTTTACCGATGACGCTGATGTGGTCGCCGCTAGCGACGGGATGGAATTTAACGATACTGGGGAAGGTTTCTGCCAGTTCGCGGCTCATTCGGATCGGGATGATGTCGTCATTTGTTCCGTGGAAGATGTCAATCTTGGGCGACGGCGAGCGGCGCGATAGCTCGCGCAGCGCGCGGCGATTATCGTAATTCTCGATCAGCAAGTGCGAAAATGGCGAGCCAACCATAGTAGCGGCTTCCTCGCGCAACGTGGTAAAAACGGCAATCAGAATGACGTGTTGCACCGGATGGCGCGTCGCAAAATCGAGCGCCGCAGCCGTCCCCCATGAATGTCCGATCAGATTCAGGCGGGATTCGATCTCGCTTTCATCCACGTGCAAATGATTCGCCAATGCATCGAGCGCCTTATCGGCTGCCGCACGGGTGGTCGCAATGGTTGCATAACCTTCGCTTTTCCCGTAGCCAGGATAATCGATCAGAAGAAATCCCTCGTCGGACTGTCGATCTTGCACGATAAGCCAGGTCCAATCGAGCGCTAGCGAACCGTTACCGCAAAACGCAACCCAAACACGCCTCGGTAAACGGGAGTCCGTGCCTTGGGGCAGATAAAATGCGACCTGCTTGCCCGCAAACGTCGTGAAGTGCAGTTCGACCCCGTCTTGCGGCAAAGAATAAGCATAGCGAGGATCGTACGGCTGCGGGTGGTAGAGCATCGAGTGTTGCCGAAAAAAGAAAAAAGACGCGATCGCAAAGAACGCGAGGCAAACACATACAGGGAGCCAAATCCACCATCGCCTATGACGCCGTGTTCGCATTGAGACTATAGGCTGGCCTGCGCTCGGTCGACAAGAAAGCGCTGGCAATGGCGTCGAGCAAACTGATCGCCGGATAATGGAAATCAATTTTGTCGATGTGGCGTGAATCCAATTCATATCGCATGGTGCGTGATGTTGTACGTGGTAGCTACGCCGATCGGCAACCTCTCCGATATGACGTTGCGCGCACTGGAAGTATTGAAATCAGTCGATCTCGTCGGCGCCGAAGACACGCGCCATTCTGGAATGCTACTTAAACATTTCGGAATTAAGAAACCGCTGCTGAGTTACCACGAGCACAATGAAGCGATGCGCACTGCACAGTTAATCGAGCGCCTTGCCGCGGGTGAAAACGTGGCGCTGATTACAGATGCCGGAATGCCCGGATTCTCCGATCCCGGAACGCGTCTCGTTCGTGAGTGCATTAAGCTCGGTTTGTCTCTGACCATTGTTCCCGGTCCATCTTCAATTCTAACCGCGCTCCTTGGCTCGGGATTTTCGACAGAAAGATTTTGTTTTCGTGGGTTTCTTCCAGTGAAAAGCGGACAACGCGAGCGCGAGCTGCGAGCAGCAGCTGGACGCGAAGAGACCACAGCCTTTTTCGACTCGCCTTACCGCCTGACCAAAACGCTCGCGTCGTGCATCGACATTCTGCGCAATCGACAGCTCTGCGTCGCACGCGAGCTCACCAAAAAATTCGAAGAATTCCGGATAGGTACCGCAAGCGAGCTACTCGCGTATTATGAGGCGCATGCCCCGAAAGGCGAAATCGTGCTGATTGTTTCCGGTAGCGGCGACTGACCTCAATCGCGCTGTCGCCAATCTCGATCACCTGCCACGCGGGCGAATTCCCTCCGTCGAGACCCTAGCCTTTCCTCTTGTCAAAATCCAGTATCTATGGGATTTTGCGCGGCTTTTCCCCGAAGCTTTCACTTATGGCTTACGCAATTATCAAGACCGGTGGGCGCCAGTATCGCGTTGCTGAGGGCGATACTATCGATGTCGATCTGTTGGACATCGAGCCTGGCAAAACCGCAACCTTCGGTGAGGTATTAATGTTTGCTGACGGAAAAAGCCTCACACACGGTACTCCGCTCATCGCGGGTGCAAAAGTTACGGCCGAAGTTCTCCAGCAGCGCAAGGACAAAAAAGTCATCGCGTTTAAATACAAGCGGCGCAAAGGGTATCACCGTACTGTTGGACATCGGCGCAAATTGACGCGGGTGAAAATTAAGAGCATCAATGTAGGAGCAAAAAAAAGCTGCGGCGAAGAAGACCGAGGAATAAAAACGCGTCGCAGGCTAACAGCTATCAACTCTCAACCAATAACTCTCTTCCATGGCACATAAAAAAGGGCAAGGCAGCGTTAAGAACGGTCGCGACAGCGTCAGTAAACGGCTGGGTGTGAAAAAATTCGGCAGCGAGATAGTTGTGGCTGGCAATATCATTGTGCGCCAACGGGGAACGAAATTTTTACCAGGAAAAAATGTCGGGCTCGGACGCGATTACACGATTTTTGCGTTGGTCGATGGCAACGTGCGCTTTGATCGCGGCGGCCGCCGTGTGAATGTTGATCCTGTCGTGGCTGGAAATTAGCCGTTGACCCCGTTGTCCGGCTTCGAGCCGCCGAGGGTATAAGCCGAATTCGATAATGAGATATAACACATTCATTCTCTTTGGTGCTCCGGGCAGTGGCAAAGGCACCCAAGGCAAAACTCTCGGCACCATCCCGCGCTTTTATCACTGCGCCTGCGGCGATGTATTCCGCTCCATAGATACGCGCACCAAGGTCGGCAAAGCGTTCCTCGAATATTCGAGCAAAGGGCAGCTCGTTCCGGACGATATCACCGTCGAGCTTTGGCGAGAAGCGATCGGCGCAGCAGTCGAAGCGCACAAGTTTAAGCCCGACATTGATACGCTGGTCCTTGACGGTATTCCGCGCAATGTCGGACAAGCGAAAATCATGGAGGAAATGATCGACGTTAAAAAAATCTTCCATCTCGCTTGCCCGGACCGGGAAACGCTGTTCGCTCGGCTGAAAAAGCGCGCTTTGAAAGAAAATCGCCTCGACGACGCGAATGAACAGGTCATTGAGCGACGGCTTGATATCTACGAAAAGGAATCTAAGCGGGTGCTCTCATATTATCCGGGGGACCTGATCACAGTGGTTGACGCAACTCAGCCGCCCTCCAAAGTTCTGCTCGATATTCTACAGAGCGTGAACGACGGCGTGTATGAACCAGCAACAGTTTGAGAATTTCACCGCTTCGAGTCTTTATTGCGAAAAATGCAAAACCTCGATGCCGGTGCGCGAGCGTTTGCTTTTAGTTCTACCCGATCGCGAGATTTTCGATTATCTTTGCACTGGCTGCGGCTCATCGGTTGGTCGTCGCGAGGTCACAGCTGGTGACAGACTGATGGCGCAAGCGATGGCGGCGCGGCACTCGCGGCGAGCCGCGACCGTTCATCAATTGACGCCGTAGTTCGGCATGCGGATCATTTTCATCGGCGCGGGCCAAATCGGTGTCCCGACGCTGCAGGCTCTGCAAAAATCATCTGAGCACGAGCTCCTGGCAGTCGTTACTCAACCAGACAAACCCGTCGGGCGGGCCAAGCGCATTGAGGCGCCACCAGTTAAGAAAGCGATCGCAGGAACGACGATACAAATTCTCCAGCCGGCGCGCATCAGAGATCGGCAAGCGATCGAAGAGATTCGCGCTCTGCAACCGGACGTCATCGTCGTCATGGCCTACGGCCAAATCTTCCCACGTGAAGCGCTCGAAAGTCCACGTGTGGCTTGTTTGAATTTGCACGCATCGCTTCTGCCGCGCTGGCGTGGGGCGGCGCCAATTCAGGCGGCAATCGCGGCGGGCGATCGCGAGACAGGCATCACCGTGATGTACATGGGTGAAGAGCTCGACACCGGCGACCTCCTGTTGCAGCGCACCAGTGATATTCGGCAGGATGATACGGGTGGATCGTTGCACGACCGATTAGCACAAATTGCGCCTGAAGCATTGCTTGAATCTTTGCGAATGCTTGCGAAGGGAAACGCGCCGCGCATCGCACAGGACAACTCGTTTGCGACTTATGCGCCAAAGCTCAACCGTGAAGACGGCAAGATCGATTGGTTGGAGCCGGCGGAAGTGATTGAGAGAAAAATTCGCGCGTTTAATCCATGGCCGGGAGCGTTCATGAAGACGGACGGGCGAAACTTGAAGATATTTTCCGCATCTGTTGTTGATCTCCGCAGCAAACCTGGGGAAATTTTGTGCAGCGAAAATGAGCTAATCATTGCCGCTCGCAAAGGCGCGCTATCACTGCACGAAGTCCAATTAGAAGGAAAACGACGAATGAACGCGCGCGAATTCCTGCGCGGGCACGCACGGAGTTTGCGCGCGGCACGTTGATCCTTGGGAAGCACAGGCCGCCCGCCTGTCGTTGTCGACAGCCTGCCGGCAACAGTCGAGGAGGTGCATCCCGAGGCAGTGCAGAGCATCCTGGTAAGCTGCCGAAATGAACAGCCTAGGAGCTTGTGCTCCCAGACAATGGCAGCCCCACTAGCATTTTGCTTTTCAAGAGAATCGTGGTTGTTGATGATTGCTGAGCATGCAAACCGAGACGCCAGTTTATGAACGCATCGTGCTAAAGCTAAGCGGCGAAGCAATGCAAGAGCGCGGCGCCCGAGATAATATTTCACTAACGGTCGTGCGTGAGATCGCCGAGCGCATAAAAGAGGTACGCGACCTCGGTGTGCAAGTGGCGGTTGTCATCGGCGGCGGAAACATCTGGCGCGGGCTTTCCGCGTCGCACCGGGGAATGGATCGCACCACAGCCGATTACATGGGAATGCTGGCGACTGTAATCAACGCGCTGGCGCTGCGCAGCACGCTCGACCAAATGGGCGTCGAAACGCGCGTCCAGACGGCCATTGAGATGAAAAATGTCGCCGAGCCATTTATCCTTGGCCGTGCAATCCGGCATCTCGAACTGGGTCGCGTAGTGATTTTCGCCGCGGGTACCGGTAACCCCTACTTTTCTACCGATACGACGGCGGCACTGCGCGCGAGTGAAATTCGCGCCGACGTCATTTTGAAAGCCACCAAAGTTGAAGGCGTCTACGATCGGGACCCGAAAACTCATGCAGACGCGCGCCTCTACGACCGCCTCAGCTTCACTGAAGCGCTGACCAAACGTTTGCAGATCATGGATTCGACGGCGTTCAGTCTATGCATGGACAATAAAATCCCCATTGTCGTGTTCGACATGTATAAGCCCGGCAGCATTCGCGATGCCGTGCTCGGCCGCAAAGTCGGAACCTTGGTTTGCGACGAGGGGCAACTGAAGTAAGAATTCAACGCCATGAGTAGAGACGACATTCTTCTGGAAGCCGAGATGTCGATGGAAAAAAGCGTTAATCATTTGGTGCACGAATTTGCCGCGGTCCGCACCGGCAAAGCTTCGCCCGGGATTGTGGAAAATGTGGATGTGCAAGCCTATGGATCGACGATGAAATTAAAGCAGCTGGCGCTGATTACTACGCCGGAGGCGCGTTTGCTGGTCGTTCAACCGTTCGACGCAGGCACGGTGCACGATATCGAACGGGCGCTAAAGGAATCGAATATCGGTATCATGCCTGCCGTTGATGGAAAGATCATTCGGTTGCCGATTCCGGAATTGTCAGAAGAACGGCGCAAGGAGCTCGCCCGTTCCCTTGGAAAAATGGCCGAGGAAGCTCGGGTTCGCGTTCGCAGCAACAGGCGCGCGGCGCTCGACGAGGCCAAAAAACTGAAGGCCGCAGGCGAACTGACTGAGGACGGCTTGCGCGACGTGGAGGACGAAGTGCAAAAGCTGACCGATCGCTTCGTAAAAGCGATCGACGACCATCTCACGCACAAGGAAGCTGAAATCATGAAGGTGTGACGAGAATGACCAATCTGCAGCCGCGGTGATTCGTCATTTGTGCTTCGTCATGTCGCCCAATTGTCATTCCGAGCGAATGCGAGGAATCCCGCAGGCTATTGAAATCACGCTCTGTAGCTTGGGTGTTCCGAAAGTTGAGTGTAGATCCCTGGCTTCGCTCGGGATAATACGCAACGGGATCAAATCACAATCGCACAAGATCTACTAGGAACTGACACCAAAGATAAATCATCCCGCGCCATGAGTATTTCACGTCGCCTCCGGCAGTTTGTTTAAGTACGCCCTTGCGGATATTGTGCGCGATTTGATCGCGGAGGTCGTTTTCCATTTCTGTCTGAATTCGCTCGTCATCAAGCGCATCGATCGCACTTGCGTCCACTCCATTTCGTCGAAGAAACTCGCGATGGCTTTGGTAAAGCTGCCAGAATGATTGATCCGGCCGCTGACGATTGATACGGAAATGCGGGGTGAGCTTTAGGCCATAGGAAAGTGGATAATTCCACGTCGTCCAAACTGTGCCGTTCTTCGCGCGCGATGAAATTCGGAGGTAGTAAAACGAGAGATCATGCTGCTCATTCAAGCAAATGGCGGCTTGGGCGCGGTCTTCCTCCTTGTAAAACAATCGGAAGAACTGGCGGTAATCCTCCCAGTCCCAGCCTGCGTCTCCTACGTGCGCGAATCCTTCATCCTCAATCTCGCGCGTGATCTCGCTGAGCGCAGGGAACGTTTCGGAAGATGGTGGACTTTTCGGGCGAAGCTGTTTTTCCTTCGGCAGCCGAAGGGCGCGAATCCGAGTGAGAATCTCCAGCCACGGCAAGAAGAGCCAGCTCACCGCTGCGGCCAAACTCAGCGCCCAATTTCCGCTAATAAAATAAATCGCAAGGAAAGTAGTAACGAGAATTCCGAGCGCTCCCGCTTTCTGCGCATACGAATTCTGAAAACTACGCAAACCGACGCTGAGCAGCGCCGCACCGAGCGTTACAAGAATGGGAAACAGCATCAAGGATTGATCTGGTGCTCGTTCAGAAATCTCTCGAGCTGACCGGTATCGAAATTGGCCAGGACCATGTCGCCTGCTACGAAAGTGGGCACATAGGTTTGAGCGGATAGCTCTTTCATTTCCTCGTATGCTTTCCGATCCTTGCCGACGTCAATCTCCAGAAAGCGGTATCCCTTTTCGCTGAGATAATCCTTCGCGTCAATGCACCATGAGCACCATTCCCGACTGTAAAGCTTTAATTCCACAGCTGCGCGGGGGAAATAAACAAGAGGCGACCACTACGTCAACTGAGGCTGTCAGGTCGATGATGATGTTAGTACGATTTCGCCCAGACGACCCGACGTTGACTTGCTTCGCCGGTAAAGATGCATCGCCCGGGCTCAGAATCCCCCAATGGAATAACGCGAATGGTGACCTTGAGGTCGTTCTTGATTTGTTCTTCGACTTCCCGCGAGCCGTTCCAGTGCGCGAGGGCAAATCCGCCGTGGATCTCAGGCTTAGCCGCGTTCTTCGGCGTGAAGAAATCGTAGAATTCGTCTTTGCTGCCGATCACGCGCGTGTTCGCATCGGCAAACTTTTTGGCGCGATCATAAAGGTTTTGTTGGATCGACGTGAGAATTTCAGGAGCCCGCACGATGAATTCTTTTATCTGCATTGGTTGTTTCTCCTTCACAGGCTGGTCACGCCGGCTAATATCCACTGAATATTTTTCCAGATCGCGCGGACCGATTTCGATGCGCAATGGCACGCCCTTTTTGATCCATTCCCAATTCTTAACGCCGCCGCCGATCTCGCGCCGATCGATTTCCACTGCGATCGGAAGACCGACATAGCGAGCTTCGCCTAGTCCCTCTGCCAATTTATCGCAAGCCTCTAGGACGGCGGCGCGGGTTTCTTCCTTCGGCATGATCGGTAGAATCACGATCTGGGTTTGCGCGATGCGCGGCGGCAAAACAATTCCATCGTCGTCGCCATGCATCATGACCAGCGTGCCAATCAGCCGTGTCGTCATTCCCCAACTCGTAGTCCAGCCAAATTCCTGCTTGCCTTCGCGGTTTTGAAATTGGATGCCACTGGCGCGCGCAAAGTTCTGGCCGAGAAAATGCGACGTACCGGCCTGGATCGCCTTCCGGTCCTGCACCATCGCTTCGATCGACAACGTCTGCACCGCGCCGGGGAAACGCTCGCTCTCGGATTTTTCCCCGGTGAAAACCGGGATCGCGAGATGCTCGCGCACGAACCTTTCGTAAAGATCGAGAATTAACTTTGCTTCCGCGCGCGCCTCGGCCTCGGTTTCATGGACAGTGTGCCCTTCTTGCCAGAGAAATTCAGTCGTACGCAAAAATAGTCGCGGCCGCATTTCCCAGCGGACAACATTCGCCCACTGATTAATCAAGATCGGGAGATCGCGATATGATTGCACCCATTTCGCATAGCTCGCGCCGATGATTGTCTCCGATGTTGGTCTTACGACCAGTGGCTCGGTCAGCGCGCTTGCCGGTTTCAATTTTCCATCAGCGTCCGCCTCGAGCCGGCTGTGAGTAACCACCGCGCACTCCTTGGCGAAGCCTTCAACGTGCTCGGCTTCCTTCTCAAAATAACTCAGCGGAATGAAGAGAGGGAAATAGGCGTTTCGATGGCCGGTCGCGCGAAACATCGCATCGAGCTGTCGCTGCATGTTCTCCCAAACACCGTAGCCCCACGGACGGATGACCATGCAGCCGCGCACCTCAGACGGCTCGGCCAACTCAGCCGCACGGATTACCTGTTGATACCATTCAGGAAAATCTTCCTCGCGCCGCGGCCTGAGTGCGCTTTTTGTGTTCGTTGAAGTCGCCATTGTGAAAAAGGAATTGTAGGAAGGGTGCGTCTGCCGCCAAGAGATGTTTTCGCCTGCGACGCTTTGCACGCCTCAGATGAAGTTGTGCATCCAAAGTCAATCATTGCTCAGGTTGACAGCTACCTGCGTCGCCCGTAGTTTTCGTGCCCTTTCTGCCGTGAAGAAAACGTTTTCTGCCAAAGCCAGCGAAGTATCCCGTCACTGGTGGCTCATCGACGCCAAAGACCAGGTGCTTGGTCGCGTCGCGGTCAAGGCTGCCAACTTGTTGCGCGGCAAAGGAAAGACGATTTTCACTCCACATGTGGATACGGGCGATTTCGTCATCGTAATCAACGCGGACAAAGTGCGACTGTCCGGAAAAAAAGAAGAGCAGAAAACCTACATGAGCTTTTCCGGCTATGTCGGCGGCCACAAATCCGAGAATGTCCGTGCGCGCCGTGCCCGGCACCCGGAATTGCTAATTGAGCGCGCGGTGCGCGGGATGATTCCGCACAATCGGCTGGGGCGCGCAATTTATCGGAAACTCAAAGTTTATCGCGGGGATTCTCATCCGCATGCCGCGCAACAACCGCAGCTTGTCAAACTCGCGTAGAGATAATCTTATGCCAGACGCTCAGGAATTCACCGCCACGGGTCGCCGCAAGACATCAGTCGCCCGGATTCGCATGTCGCCAGGGAACGGCAAGATCGACATCAACGGCCGCAGTTTCGAAGATTATTTTCCTACCGCGTCGTTGCAAAATTCGGTCCTGCAGCCGCTGCAAACCGCGAAACTCGTCAACGCTTACGATCTCTGGATTAACACAAGCGGTGGCGGCGCGAGCGGTCAAGCCGGGGCCGTGCGGCTGGCGATTTCGCGTGCACTGCTTCAGGTGGATAACAGTCTGCGCAGTACGTTGAAGACTGAGGGTTTGCTCCGTCGCGATCCGCGCATGCGGGAGCGAAAGAAATCAGGGCAACCTGGAGCACGAAAACGCTTCCAATTTTCGAAGCGGTAGCGTTTTATTGGACCAATGCGCCCCATCTGACTCGGAACTCGCGAGAAGATTCCAATCTTTACGGTTTCTGTCCGCCCGGTGTCGGCGCAGATGGTGACCCTTCCGTCGGAGGACGCGTTAATAACGGCGGAATGGGTGACGCTGGCGGCGGTTGTTCGCTGACGCTCAGCAGCCGCAACTCTTGCGCGGCCTCGCCGGCCCAAAAGCTTGTCCGGTATTGCGTCAGGATATTTTCGCAGACACGGCGCGCCTCATCCAGTCGGTTTTTGGCCTTCAGCAAATAGACCTCCGCAAGCAGCGCGAGCGGCGCATTAAAACTGTTCTGGTAAAGCGATGCAACCTGCTGGTACGTGGACAGCGCTTCATCCGTTTTTCCCATCAATTCCAAATTCGCGGCTAGCGCCATCCGCGCGGTGCTCACGAGCTCGTGGTTCGGATTTTTCGTGATGAAGACTTGAAGCGTTGCGTTCGCATCTGCGAACTTTCCCTCCCTTCGCTGCGCTTCTGCGAGCAGAAGATAAGCGTCAGCCCCTGCGGCTGTATTCGGGTAACGCGCGAGTACGTCTTGATAATCCTGCGCGCTTTTTGACCGGGCCAACAAGGCTGACGCTCCTGCCGATTGTTTATCAGCGTAGGCACGATACGCGACAAAGCCGACAGCAGCGACGGCAACGACAACGATAATCGCGACAATTTGGCCTTTGAACCGCTCCCAAAAGACGCGCGTTTCAAGCGCGACATCACGGGAAGGAGGCGGGGCGGTTGGCATAACTCAATTACTCTCGCCCGATTTGCACCGCGCGAGCGTGGTCTTATGCCACGCGAAAGTTTGTCGCGCAAGCGCGGCCAAAACCGGCATGCAACGACAAACTTTCCCCCGGCTATACAATCTCAACTATGAATTCATTCTCGAAGTTTTTGGAAATATTGCTCGGCCTGAGCGCCGAGCCGAAAGATCTGACTTTTGTTCAAGTCTCTGTGCGTGGGATCATAGTTTTCCTCGCGACATTGATCATGGTCCGGTTCGGGCATAAACGCTCGCTCGCACATAAAACGCCGTTTGACTCCCTTCTCCTGGTGATTTTAGCCGCTGTCCTTTCACGCGCCGTCAATGGCTCGGCGGCTTTTTTCCCCACCCTCGGTGGCGGCGTAGTTCTGGTATTGCTTCACCGTGTCTTCGCCCAGCTCGCATATCATTCACACCGGTTTGGAATTTTGGTGAAGGGCTCGCCGGACACCATTGTGCGTAATGGCGAGCGCGATCTTGACATGATGCGGCACAACCATGTTTCCATCCATGATCTGGAAGAGGACATGTGCCTGAACGCCCACACGGACGACATTTCGCAGGGGCGTCTGGCCCGCGTGGAGCGAAGCGGCGATATCAGTTTTATCAAAGAAGGCGAGTAGAATCCGCGTCCGCAAAAAAATCTTCCCGGCCCTTGTAGCGCTGTTGCCCTCCGGGCGCTAATTTTTGTGCGTGGAACCGCATGATAAGCTCTTTACTCCCGGGCCGGTGGAGGTCTCACCAAAAACTTGGATGGCATTCTCGCGCCCGATGATTGGACATCGCGGCGAAGACTTTAAAAATCTTTACCGCGCAATTTATCCAAAGCTCCAGAAGCTATTCGGCACCAGACAACCAGTTTTTCTTTCCACTTCTTCGGCGTGGGCTGTGATGGAGGCCTCGATCCGGAACCTGGCTGATCGCGGCGTCCTTTGCTGCATGTGCGGCGCGTTTTCCGATAAGTGGTTTGATGTTGCGAAACGCTGCGGTAAAAATGCCGAGCCGTTGCAAGTCGATTGGGGAAAACACATCGATCGGCGGGACATAGATCGACAATTAGCGACTGGAAAATTCGACACGGTCACATTGGTTCACAATGAGACTTCGACTGGCGTGATGAATCCACTCGAGGAAATCTGCTCTATTCTGGCAAAGTATCCTGATGTCGCGCTGATTCTCGATACCGTCTCGTCATTTTCTGCAGTTGAGATCGATATGGACGCGCTTGGGATCGACGTAATGCTTACCGGCGCACAAAAAGCTCTCGCGCTGCCCCCCGGTTTTTCGTTGTTTTCCGTGTCCGAAAAAGCATTCGCCCGCGCGGGAAAAATTGCAAACCGCGGATTTTATTTCGACTTCCTGGAGTTCAAGAAAGAGCAGGCACAGTGGATGACGCCTAGCACACCCAGCATTGCGCATATTCACGCGCTGCAATCAAAGCTCGACGAAATTTTCGAAGAAGGTTTGCAGGCGCGCTTTGATCGGCACGCGCGCACTAACGCGCTGGTGCACGACTGGGTTCGTCGGGCTGGGTTCGATTTCTTCGCCGAGGAAGGATTCCGATCAAAGACGCTCACCTGCGTGAAGAACAATAAGGGGATCGACGTGCTGGAGTTTGCGAGGGAGCTTCGGCAGAAACATCATTTGGTGATTGATCCCGGCTACGGGAAGATTCGCGGCGAAACCTTCCGTCTGTCGAATATGGGAGACGAAACTGAGGAATCCGTCTCGCATTTGCTGGCATGCCTGGACGACGTCTTGTAGCAATTAGCGGGTCATTATTTTGCCCACCCATCATCACCACGTAGCGTCATAAAGGACCGATGCCAGCAATTGAAGCTTCCAGATTGACTAAAGTCTATCGTACTTACCGCAAAGAGCGCGGTCTCTGGGGTTCGGTGAAGGGCTTGTTACGCCGGCGGTACGACGAAACCCGCGCAGCCGACCAGGTCTCGTTTCAGATAGAGGAAGGCGAGTTTGTCGGGTTTCTCGGCCCCAACGGCGCGGGAAAAACTACAGTGCTCAAAATGCTTTCCGGATTGCTCAATCCTACTTCGGGTGATGCGCGGGTGCTCGGCTTTGTTCCGTGGGAACGGTGCAACGAAATGAAGCGGCAGTTCAGTTTGCTTATGGGACAAAAGAATGCCCTCTGGTGGGACTTGCCCGCGCAAGAATCGCTCGAGCTCAACCGGGCAATTTACGGGATCGACCGCGACCGCTTTAAAAGGGTCGTGGACGGGTTATCGGAGCTCTTGGAAGTGCGAGATAAAATGAACGTGATGGTACGTGAACTTTCTCTGGGCGAGCGCATGAAAATGGAGCTGATCGCTGCGCTTATTCATCAGCCGCGCGTGCTTTTTCTCGATGAACCGACCATTGGCCTGGATGTGGTCAGTCAAAAACGCGTCCGCGAGTTTCTGCGCATTTACAACGAGGAACATCGCATTGTCACGTTGCTCACCAGCCATTACATGCAGGACATCGAAGAACTTTGCGACCGTGTGCTGGTAATCGACCACGGCAGAATTTTCTTTGACGGCCCGCTGGCCCAAATCATTGATCGCTTTTCCCGGCACAAAATTCTCAGTCTTACTTTTGAAAAAGAACGAAAGCGTGATCTCTCCGCGTTCGGGGAAGTGACCGAACAAACGCCCGTTTCAGTGCAACTGAAAGTTCCCCGCGCCAAAGTCACCGAAACCTGCCGAAAATTGCTCGAAGCATGTGATGTGAGCGATATCAACGTTCAGGAGGTGCCGGTGGAAGAAGTGATCCGCCAACTCTTCGGCGAACGGCACGAGAGCCATCGCACCGTGGACGTGCCGACGATAGAAGCCGTGCAGATGACTTAGGAAGGGCACGCTCCAAAGCTGGGCAGAATACTTTTTTCCATTGCTTGAGCGAACGTGGCATACTGTGGGGTCCATCCGAGGCGGCGCAGTTTCGCGTTGCTGACACGCTTGTTGCTCGCGCCACGCTTCGAGATTGACGTCGATCTTCCGATTGGCGGAATTGGCCGACTCAATTTCTTCGCCAACCAGCGGTAACATTCGCTTTGCAAAATCGGCTGATTGTCAACGACATTGTAAATTTCTCCACCCACTGATTGTCGATTCAACAAAAGAAAGAGCGCAGCAGCGATATCGTCCCGATGCACCTGATTAACGAAGCGATCGTTTTGCGGGTCAATGATCGCCAAACCGGTCAGAAATTTGCTCAACAGCGCTGAACGTCCAGGTCCGTAAATTCCCGCAAGTCGCGCGACCACGCCGCCGCGTGCGAGTATCAAACTTTCCGTTTCGAGCAGTATTCGGCCAGTTTCGCGCTCGGGTTTAGTCTCGCTCTCTTCGGTGACCCACGAGCGGTCCCGTTGCGCATAGACGCTGGTGCTACTCGTGAAGAGCATTCTCGCTCCGGTAAATCGATCGAGGAGATTACGCGCTCCATCCAGGTAAATTTCGCGGTAAACGCTTGCGTCGCCCCCGCGTGAGCTTACGCAATGGATTACAGCATCAAATCTATCAACGGCTACAACGCGTGCGGAGACCTCAGTCGGGTCCGCGATATTGACTGCAAAAACGGGATACGGTTTGGTCGATAACCTGGCTGCAGATTTTCTGGAATTTACCCAGCCTTCCACTATCCAGCCACCGGCGTAAAACAAATCTGCGGTGGCTTGGCCGACATAACCGCACCCGGCGATCAGGACTCGCGGCATGATGGTCGATTTTCACGCGGCTGCTGCTGCGATTTCAATCTCTGCAAAAATGTTTTTCTGAGTGGCGCGAACCTGTTTAAGACGGATGAGTTCCAAAAGCGCGAGAAAAGTCACTGCGATTTCGACGCGGGACACGATGGCCCCAAACAAATCGGAGAACCGGATGGGAACTCCTGCTGCCACCCGCCTCAAAATTGCATCGATCTTTTCCGAGACGCTAAAACGTTCGCCAAAAATCTCCTGCACGTCCTGTCGCGCTTCGATGCGCTTAATCACACTTTGGAACGCGTTAATCAGCTGAAAAATCCCAACTTCTTCCAAGCGAAGCGGATTCTCCGATAACAGGCATGCTTCCCGAGCAAAAATGCTCTCTTGCTTCACTTCGCGCAGATGCAGGTCCGCTGCTGCTTCCTTGAATTTTTTGTACTCAATCAGTTGTCGGATTAGATCCCAGCGGGGATCGTCTTCGTCGGCGCCTTCATCGGGCAGCTGCTGATCGACAGCCAGGAGGCTGCGGCTCTTCAGATAAATGAGATTTGCCGCCATTACGATGAATTCGCCGGCCAATTCGATGCTCAGCTCCTTGAACGTCTGGAGATATTCAAGGTACTGGCGCGTAATGCGCTCGATCGAAATATCGTAGATGTCGATCTCGTCCTGCTTGATTAGGTAAAGCAGCAGATCAAGTGGTCCCTCGAATACCTCAAGCTTGACCTTGTAATCGGGGTCCATGCGTCCGTGTGGGACTTTAGACAACCGCAGATCAAAGTAAATCGCCGCCTGCCAATTATGCTTCCATCAAGCGGGAATATGACGATGGATCCAGACGCTGTTCACGAGGCCGAGCCCAAACATGATCATGAGGACAAACGAGCCGCTGTAACTGATCAAGGGCAACGGCACGCCGGTAATTGGCAACATCGCGATCGTCATTCCCATGTTTTGGAAAATATGTGTGAAGATGAGCGTAGTGATCCCAACTACCAATAGCAAACCTAGATGATCACCTGCAAAAAAAGCGACGAAGAGACAGGTCACCAGGAGCAAGGCGAACCCGCCGATAAGAAATATGCCACCGATAAATCCCCATTGCTCGCCGATAGCAGAGAATATGTAGTCGTTATGGACGGCAGTCGCCGGCAGAAAACCAAGTTCGATTTGCGTGTTTTGCGCTTTGAATCCCTTTCCCGACCAGCCACCTGAGCCAATCGCAATGAGCGACTGATTGATTGCCCACGCCGATCCCTGTTTGTCGATATCAGGATGAGTGAAGGCCGTAATCCGTTGCTGTTGATACGGTTTTAAGCCGAAATTTATAGCGATTGGAATAAAGGCCAACCCAATAAGAATTATGCAAATCAAGTAGCGCAAAGGCAGACCGCTTACAAATAGCAGCGCCAATAGCACTGGTATCCAAATGACAACCTCGCCCAAGTCTGGTTGCAACAAGATGAGGAGACAAGGCGCACCGGCGATTGCCCCACAGAGAAGTAAGCGCAGTATCGGGTGGATTTCGCGGAATTGCGTTAAGCACAATGCCAACACCAGGATTCCAGCGACAACCGCGAGCTGAGCGGGTTGAAAATTGATTGGTCCCAAGTGCAGCCAACTGCGGGCGCCGTAAACTTTTGTTCCGATAAACTTCGTTAAAATCAGAAACAGGATTCCAGCCAGATACATCGGTAACGCGCCCCAACGAGTCCAGCGGTAATCAATCAGGCTTGTGAGAATGAACGCGAAAACGCCGACGGCCACCCAGTTTGCCTGTTTTCGCCAGAAATCCGCCGCGTAGGAATCGGCGCGCGAAGAAGTGGCACTGTAGATTGCGATCACTCCAAAGATGGCCAGCCCAAGCATAGTCGTTAGGAGGAGCCAATTTTGGCCGAGCAACTTTCGAAGAAAAGGCATCATGCGATTAATCTCCGTTTAAAATTCCGGCACATCGCGCGAAATTTAAGACAATTATACGCAAGTTGCGACCTTGGCAAAAGTAAGAAGCGCACGGTTGGCTTCGCCACATCAAGTCGTTAATCGCGGAATCGTAGAATCGACGTAGCACTTCAGTGTTTCTAAGGAATCAAACTGGGTGATCGCAGGGGATAAGCCCCTGGAGTCACGCTAATTATAGAAATTTAATTGTGAATAGTATGCTCTGCTTGTCACTTGATCTGAGGCCCACTAAAATACCTTACACGTGTCGTTTTTTCGGGGGCAAATCAATGGCTAGGAAAACCAAAAAAAAGAAAAAGACCAAACGAAAGCTCGCCCGCCCGCAGTTGCCGATGCAACGGCAACTGAATTTGCGAGACGAAGAAACGTATTTCGATCTGCGCCCAATTTTCGAGCGGATAAACCAGCGGTATTTTCGCGGACGGCTTCGTGACTACAAAGTCGTATGGAGCCGGCGACGAAAACATCGACCGAGGGATCACTTCGTGTTTGGTACAATCCAAGAGGAAGATCGGGTGATCCGAATCAACCGGGCGCTCAATCAACCCTTCGTGCCGCTTTGGTTTCTTCAGTACGTACTCTATCATGAGATGCTGCATTCTATCGTACCGGACGAGATTGTATCGCGTGGCCGCCGGCGCGTGCACACAGAAGAATTCAACCGGCGCGAACGTCAATTCCCAGGGTATCGGCGTGCCCGACACTGGGAGGAAGAAAACCTGTCGCGTTTTTTCCGCTAGCAGATCGTTGCGAAACCACGTTAGCGCATGCTCAGCGCCGTTCGGTGGCTGTTGGCTGGGAACGTGGCTCAGACGGCGAGGGCGTCGTCGCTACGTTCTTTTTGATGAGGTACCAGAGCGTTGTCGCGAGCAGGAGCGAGATCAACTTCGCGCCCCAGTTTTTCAGAATGAGTTTCTTCAGTCTCTTCATAGTCTCCATGCAACAAAATTTCCGCGATACGTTGACGAAATGTTTCGGGAGTAAAATTGCGCTCAATTCGTCGCCGATGACAAATGGAAATGCTACCCGTCTCTTCGGAAACCACCACCGTGACGGCGTCAGATTCCTCCGTAATCCCCAGACCGGCGCGATGACGGAGGCCAAGGCTCCGATCGAGTGTTTCCCGCTGGCTCACCGGAAAAATGCATGCCGCTGCCGCAACCCGTCCGTTGCGCAAGATCACGCCCCCATCATGCAGGGCGGCTTTCGGGTGAAAGATCGCCAGGATCAGCTCGACCGAAAAATCGCCATCGATCATCACACCCGTTTCCTCGTAAACGCGAATGGACGTGTCGCGTTCGATGGCAATGAGTGCGCCAAACTGCTTGTTGGCCAATTGTGTCACGGCTTCGGCCAAATCGTGCACTGTCTCCCGCTTTTCGCTCGTTAGGGAAAAAATCGGATGCCCACCGAGTGCCGCTAGTCCGCGCCGCAGTTCCGGTTGAAAAATAACCACCAGGGCGATTGCTAGGAACACCGAAAAACTGCGCACCAGCCAGCCGATTACCACGAGGTTTAGCAACGTCGAGATCAGCGTCAGCGTCAGAAAAACGATTGCCAGCCCAGTCAACACCTTGGCGCCGCGCGTCCCGCGAAAATAGAGGTAGCCGTAGTAAATCGCGACGGTCAGCAATAAGATTTCCACAACGCTGCGCCAGCCCCTGAACCAGAGATGAGTGAGTTCCTGAATCATATTGCCCTCTGAAGAATCGCTTCCGTTAGCCGTAACGCATCTGCGTTCTCTTTCACATCATGGACGCGGAAGACGTCTGCGCCGCGCTCCCGCAGCAGCGAGGTCAAAGCCAGCGTGGGCGCCAGGCGCGATTCCATCTTTGAGGCACCGGTCACTGTCGCTAGGAAGCCCTTCCGCGAAACGCCGATCACTAGTGGCCGATCGTGCACCCGAATTTTTTCCAGTTGCGCGAGCAGCTTAAGATTATGCTCCAGCGTTTTCCCAAAACCGATTCCCGGATCGAACGCAATCGCCATTGGATCACTGCCGCACTCTATGGCGCACCTATACTGTTGTCGAAGAAAATTAGCCACTTCCGCGACTACATCCACGTATCGCGGCTCGACCTGCATCGTCCGCGGACTACCCTGCATGTGCATGATGATGAACGCGGTTTTCGTGTCGGCAACAAGCGGCAGCATCTCTTTGTCGCCGCGTCCCCCGGTAACGTCGTTTACAATCGAGACTCCTGCCTCAATCGCGGCGCGCGCGACCGGAGCCTTTGAAGTATCGACCGAGATCGGGATGTCGATCTTCCGTCGCAGTTTTTTGATGACTGGGATAACGCGATTTAGTTCTTCCTCTAGGGCGACCGGTTGCGCGCCCGGTCGCGTCGATTCGCCGCCAATATCGATGATGTCGGCGCCTTCCGCAGTCATTTGAAGGCCGTGCTCGATTGCTTCCTCCATCGCGAAAAATTTCCCACCATCGGAAAAAGAATCTGGAGTCACGTTCAGTACGCCCATGACCAAGCCGCGTTTGGAAAGGTTGAAAACCTGCTTCCCAATTTTCCAGATCCTCTCGCACATCACGATTGAGACTAATTCAAATGCGCGATTATTCGAACCGTAGTCGCTTCCCTGTGCGAAATGCGGCAAAAATCGCCTGCATTCGGCGGTCGCTCTGAGCTGAGCTCCGGCGCGGAACCAGACCTCGCTATGGTTACTTTTTGCGCGAGTAGCGGCCCATTAGTTCGCCTTGCGCAACGATGTGGCCTTTCATCGCCGCATCGACTTGGCCGCGCTTTGCGCCGAACGGCAAATCCAACTCGCGATCCAGCGCGAAAACCTTGAAGTAATAACGATGCGCGCCAGATGGCGGACATGGCCCGCCGTAACCTGATTTGCCGAAGTCATTCGTCCCTTGTACGCCTTTTGGCGTGCTTCCTTCAGCGATCGCGCCAGCTTGCGGTGGAATATTCCAAACCATCCAGTGCGTGAACAATCCGTTCGGCGCATCCGGATCATCAACAATCAGGGCAAGGCTCTTCGCGCCGGAGGGGATATCGGCAATTTGCAAAGGTGGGCTGGTATCCGAGCCGTCGCATGTAAATTGCCTTGGAATATTTGCACTTTCCTGAAAAGCAGAACTTGTGATCTTCATCTTGGCACCTCCTGCGGCAAACGAAACGATAACTGTCAGTGTAATCGCAAACGCACTCAAAATAATTGCTTTTTGCATTATCGACCTCTGCTTGAAACCACGTTACTTCGGGAAGAAACCTACAAGATTGTTTCGCTGCTATGAGTTTAAACGGACGTAAACTTTGGGAACAAATCCTTGCCGTCCTCAGGCGCAAAGATTACCGACCGATGGATAAAACCGAGATCGGACGCGAGCTTCGGTTAAAAGGGAGGGAACGCGTCATCCTGCGACAGAATTTACGCGAGCTGGAACGCGCGGGTGAGATCGCGCGCATTCGCAAGAATCGCTACGTGCTGCCGACTGAGGCAGACCTGGCGACCGGAAAGCTGTCGATTCACCAAGCCGGCTACGGTTTTCTTACCAGCGAAGAACTAGGCGAGCCAGACATTTTCATCGCGGCGGAAAATATCGGGACAGGGATGCACGGCGACCGCGTGGTTGTGCGTATATCGCGCGATGCGCCTTACGGGCGGATCAAAGGACGGCGCGAAGGGCGTGTGATTCGAATCCTGGAGCGCGCTCACGATACGATCGTAGGCACGCTGCAGCGGTCGCGAAACTTTTACTACGTCGTCCCGGATGATCCGCGGTTTGTGCACGACATCTACGTGAGCCCAGATCGCGATGAGCGCGTGGGAACATCGGCGAGCGTCGGCGACAAAGTCGTGGTCCGCCTGGACGCGTGGGAATCGCGCCACGTCAATCCTGAAGGCGAAATCGTCGAAGTACTCGGACCGGCATCCGCGCCGGGCATCGACATGCTTTCGATCATCCGCAAATACCACCTCCGCGCAGAATTTCCGAAGGATGTTTTGGATCAAGCGGAGCGGATTTCCGAGCGAATCGATGTGCGACAACTCGAAGGACGCGAAGATTTGCGCAAAGAATTTATCGTCACCATCGATCCTGATGACGCGCGCGATTTCGACGACGCGATTCAGGTTGAGAAGATAAAGAATGGTTGGCGCCTCGGTGTGCACATTGCCGATGTCGCGGCTTACGTGGAGCCCGAGAGCGCGCTGGATCGCGAAGCGCGCCGGCGCGGCAACAGCGTTTATCTGCCCGACCGCGTCATTCCAATGTTGCCAGAGCGGCTGAGCAATGGTGTTTGCAGTCTGAATCCCGGAGTCGATCGGCTTACACATTCCGTCTTTGTTCATTTCGACAAGAACGGAAATGCAAAAAGCGCGCGCTTTGCCCGCAGCGTGATCCGCAGCGCCCACCGCCTTACATACAAACAAGCGTACGCAATCTTAAAATCCCCGCCACGCGACCAGCTAGGCGAACGGCTGCACGTTGCCTGGGAACTCGCTGCGTTACTGCGGCGGAAACGATTCGAACACGGTGCGCTGGATCTTGATTTTCCAGAGGTAAAAGTGTGGGTCGATAAACAAGGCCATCCAGTACGACTAGAACGCGTTGAAAACGACGAATCGCATCAATTGATCGAAGAGTTCATGCTGGCCGCAAACGAGGCCGTGGCACGCGAGCTCAAGAAGCGCGCGATTCCCACGGTCTATCGCGTTCACGAAAATCCAGATCCGGAAAAACTCGCAGAGTATCGCGAATTCGTGCTTAGCTTTAACTATAGGGTTGGCGATCTGACTCATCGCTCTGAGTTGCAGCGATTGCTCGCGCTGATCCATGGCAAACCCGAAGAGCAAGCTCTCAAGGTTGCGCTGCTCAAAAGTTTGAAACGCGCGCGCTACTCTGCCCAGCCGCTCGGTCATTACGGCTTGGCCAAGGCGAATTATTTACATTTCACCAGTCCGATCCGGCGTTATGCCGATCTGGGGGTACATCGATCACTCGGTAGGGACACAGCGCTGCGGCGTCCCTACCAGACAGACAGCCGCGAGATCGCTTCGATCGCGGAGCACCTTTCAATGACCGAACGAACCGCAGCCGATGCAGAGATCGACGCTGCACAAATGAAGAAGCTAGAATTTTTTCAGCGACAACTCGACGAACGCAATCCGCAGATTTTTCGCGCTTCGATTGTCGATGTCCGCAACTACGGGTTGATGGTGGAATTGCCGGATGCGCTGATCACCGGGCTTATTCACGTCTCCTCACTGACCGATGATTTTTATGTCTTTGAACCCGCTCGCCGGCAGCTCATTGGCAGGCGGTCGCGCAAACGATTCAGTATTGGCGACGAGCTATCGGTCTATGTCGCCCGCGTCGATACTTTCAAACGGCAGGTGGATTTCGCAATTGCGCTTGCATCGGAAGGGCCCGGGAGACGTCGCCGCGCAAGGCGGCGATCCAGCGTTGCCCCTGCAGCGAGTTGAAACCGATCACGTTATTCCGCGTTTATTAAATCGTGGCGGACAAACTGAGCAAACATCCTGAGAACGCGGCTGGAGAATGGTACGTGGATACAAGTTGCGCGTTGTGCCGCATGTGTCTCGAAGAAGCGTCAAATCTCATCACGTACAATCGCGACGAAACTGCTGTTCATTTTTTTAAACAACCGGAAACGCCGGAAGAAATCGCCGCGGCACAGCGCGCCATGGAAGTTTGTCCCACGCTTGCAATCGGAAATGATGGGTAAAATTTGCGACGCTGGCGAATCCCCGCTACAAGAGTTGCCATGACCGAAGCCACTGCTACCGCTGCCGCTGCTCCCCCACGCTACACGCGGGCGAATCCGTTTCCCGCTCGCATGCTCGTGAATCGCCGTCTCAGCGGCCCGGAGTCTGAGAAGGACACCCGCCATTTCGAACTCGATCTAACCGGCTGGGGTTTGAACTTTGAAGTGGGCGATTCGTTGGCTGTTTATCCAACGAACGACCGGCAACTGGTTCATGAAATCATTCGCGCGCTGGGACTCACCGGCGATGAACAGGCCCCTCGGCCGCGAGGAGAGCCAACGACTCTCCGCGAAGCGTTGTTGCGCGATTACAGCATCACCCAGCCTACACCCAAGTTTTTGAGGGCCATTGCGCAACGGGCCTCCGCCGCGCCTACGTTGAGTTACCTTCTCGCTCCAGACCGCAAACAGGACCTCGAGACTTACCTCTGGGGCATGGAGGTAATCGATTTCCTCCTGGAACACCCCTCTGCCCGTTTCGCACCGGAAGAATTTGTCGGCCTGCTCACGAAATTACAGCCACGACTTTATTCAGTGGCCTCGAGCTTAACGGCGTACCCCGATCAAGTGCACTTCATCGTGGACGTCGTCCGCTACGAAAGTCATGGTCGCGTCCGGAAAGGGGTTGCTTCTTCTTTTCTTGCGGAACGTGCTGATGACGTGCCGGTGCCGGTGTTCCCCAGCGTGGCAAAACATTTTCATCTACCGGACGATCCTCACACTCCAATCATCATGGTGGGTCCCGGGACGGGAGTGGCGCCGTTCCGCGCGTATCTGCAGGAGCGAAAAGCCACAGGGGCGAAGGGCAAAAACTGGCTCTTCTTCGGATCGCAACACGAGGGCTGCGATTTTGCCTATGGAGATGAGTTCAAGACGTATCTGAAGAAGGGCCTTCTTACACGACTCGATTGCGCTTGGTCACGCGATCAACCCCAGAAAATCTACGTCCAGCACAAAATGTTGGAAAACGCTGCCGAGATTTGGGACTGGATCGACGCCGAAGGCGCACACTTCTTTGTGTGCGGCGACGCCCGCCGCATGGCGAAGGACGTGGATGCAACGCTGCGCAAGATCGTGCAGGAGCAGGGCCGGAAAAGTGTCGATCAAGCAAATGAATACGTTGAGAAGCTCAAGAGCGACAAGCGCTACAAGCGCGATGTGTATTAGCAAGAATGACGAAGGAATGACTAGATTCCGAAAAAAGCGTGTGACGTATCTCGTGGGTCATTTGAGCTTCTACATTGTTTCGTCATTCGGATTTCGTCATTTTCTTCATCTGTGGCATAATAAACAAAAGACTTTAAGGCTATGTACGAGAACACTGAATTTACATTGAGCCGTGATTGCGTGGCCATCCAGATTCCGAGCGGCCAAAAAACAACGATCCCAGCCGGAACACGGGGCGTGATCACCCAAAGCCTCGGAGGAAGCCACACCATCGCAACTTACCAGGGCCTGGCGCGCGTCGCGGAAAAAGACCTCGACGCCCTGGGTTTGGAAAAACCGCAGCCGCAGGAAACGCAAAAATCTGCACGCACAGACGGTGAAGTTTCAGAGCAAGATGTCTGGAACCAGCTGCGGCAATGTTACGATCCAGAGATACCGGTCAATATCGTTGATCTCGGTCTCGTTTATGATTGCCGCCTCATCAAGAAAGAGGATGGCGGGACCCGTGTGGAAGTTAAAATGACGTTAACCGCACCAGGTTGCGGAATGGGACCAGCCATCGCGCATGATGCGCAGAGCAAAATTCTTAGCATCGACGGTGTGGATGAAGCAGACGTGCAGCTCGTCTGGGATCCGCCTTGGAATCAAAATATGATCAGCGAAGCAGGCCGGATGAAGCTCGGCATGATCTGAGCGGATTTTCTCGCCTGCGTTTTGGAGTGCGGCGATGCTGCGCCGCTTCGGCGATGTTAAGCCGGCACGAAACTGGTGTTGGATAAAGTGCGGCTAAAAAAATCGCCGGAATTCTAATCGCGCGTTGACAGCGCGTGTCGCGCTTCTATACTCGTCACCCTCCGAAGTTTCGAGATTGAAAATTTCTCAGCGCGCTTTAGGAAAGATCAAGATGCCCACAACTGAACTGATTTTGACTGAAAATGTTCCGGGTTTGGGCGCGGAAGCGGATGTCGTAAGAGTGCGACGCGGCTACGCGCGCAATTATTTGCTGCCGACAGGCAAAGCATACGAAGTTACTCCCGCAGCTTTGCGTCAACTCGATAATTTGAAGAAGAAACGCGCAGACCGTGAGGCGCGCGAATTGAACGAAGCGGAAGAACTCAGCCGGCGCATAGGGAAACTGCGCGTGACCTTCACGCTCGCGACGGGTGAAACAGGCAAAGCTTTCGGCTCGATCACCGCGCAGGATATCGTTCATCGACTCAAGAATGAAATCGGAGCTGAGATCGATCGCCACAAGATTATACTGGAACGACCGATTAAAGATACCGGCGAGCACGTGGTCCTGATCAAGTTGCATCACGACGCGACAGCACAGTTTGTTTTCCAGGTAAAATCCGCAGAGGAACCAAAGACTGAGCCGGTGGGCGCTACGTCCGAGGAACCTGAGGAGAAGAAGAAACACCGATTTTTCCGAAGAAAAAAAGAAGGACGAAAAGAAACGAAATAAATGGCGACTCAATCGTCCGCATGGACAGGAGAGAAGCCTCGCAAAGCGGGAAATGGCGCTGGCCGAGGTTCGGCGGCGCGGAGCGGCGAAAAAGTTGTTCCCATTTCGCCCACAGGTTCTGCGCAGGATGTTCACCGCACGCCGCCGCATAGCGTGGAAGCGGAGCAGGGCGTTCTCGGGTCGATGCTCATCTCTCCGCGTGAAACGATCGCGGAATGCGTCGAGAAAATTAATGAAGAATACTTTTACGTCCCAGCGCACCGGACGATTTACAACGTCCTTGTCGATCGTTGGAATGCGGGACAGGCGATCGACCTGATCACATTCACACAGGTGCTGCGTGATCGGCATCTTCTCGACAGCGTAGGCGGCGCGGCATTTGTCACCAGCCTTTTCACCTTCGTTCCGACCGCTGCGAATGTCGGGTACTACCTCGAGATTGTTCGCGATAAGTACATCCTGCGCGAGATCATTTCCGCCGCGACCGAGAGCGTACGGCGCGCCTACGAAGAGCAGGACGAGGTGAATAATCTGCTCGATGAAGTGGAACAAAGAATCTTCGCGGTCGGCGAAGACCGCTTCAAAGGTCAGATGCTTTCCATGAAGGACCAGGTAATGGAGGCAATCGAGTCGATTGAGAAGCTCTACGAACGAAAGGGCGGAATAACAGGGATCTCCACCGGGTTCGTAGAGTTCGACCGAATGACCAGCGGTCTGCATCCCTCAGAGATGATTGTGATCGCCGCGCGGCCAAGCATGGGGAAAACCGCACTTGCCATGAACATCGCGGAACATGTCGGTATTAACGAGAAGCTCCCGGTCGGCGTGTTCAGCTTGGAAATGAGCAGCCAGCAGCTTGTGCAACGTCTCCTTTGTTCGCGGGCGCGAGTTAATTTGCAAAAAGTGCGCGACGGATTTTTGGGTGAGCGCGATTTCCCAAGTCTGACTGCCGCCGCGTCGAAACTGGCCGAAGCAAAAATCTTCATCGACGACAGCGCGAGCCTCAGCATTCTGGAATTGCGGGCGAAAGCGCGTCGGCTTAAGGCCCAACAGGATGTGCGACTTATGATCGTCGATTATCTGCAACTGCTCAGATCGACATCTCGCCGCGCGCAGGACAATCGGCAGCTGGAAATATCCGAAATTTCCGCAGGACTGAAAGGCCTGGCGAAGGAATTGAAAATTCCGATCGTCGTAGTTGCGCAATTGAATCGCCAACCGGAGCAGCGCTCCGGTGGGAAACCGCGATTAAGCGACCTGCGTGAATCGGGTTCGATCGAGCAGGATGCCGATCTCGTCGCCTTGCTTGTTCGGCCGGAACTCTACGAGGAAGATGAAGAGGCGCGTGTGGAAAAAGCTGGCGAGGCCGAATTGATCATCGCCAAGCAGCGGAACGGTCCTGTAGGCGAGATTCCGCTCACGTTCCTCAAAGAATTTACCCGGTTCGAAACTCGCGCGCGCAATGTGAGCGAACCGGAAGAAGCGCTCTAAACGTCACGTTCTGGGTAGCGCGCGCGGCCCGCGTGCGCTACCCGAGACTTTTCGCCGCGTCGATCGCATGCTGCGCGTCGATGCCGCGCTCCTTCATCACTTCCGCGCCGGGCGCGCTCAAGCCGAACTCGTGCAGCCCGACGACTCGTCCATCGAGACCCACGTACTGATACCAAATCTCACTTACTCCAGCTTCGATCGCGACGCGTTTACGACATTCGTTAGGCAAAACTTCTTCGCGGTATTCTGAAGACTGGCGATTGAACCGCTCAAAACACGGCATTGAAACGACACGCACGCCATCGCCGAGTTCTCTTGCCGCGGCCAAGGCGTGTTGCAACTCACTCCCGCACGACATGATGATGAGATTGAGCTCGCGAGTTTCTTTCTTCGCGATGTAACCGCCGCGCAATACTCCTTCGCGACGCAGGTTCGCGTCGATTTGGTTCAATATCGGAACCGTCTGACGCGTGAGCGCGAGTAGCGTCGGTCCCTCTATTCGCTGCATCGCCGCGACAAATGCGCCTGCGGTTTCTTCGGGATCCGCTGGGCGAATCACGTCGATGTTCGGCATCAGACGAACCGAGCTAACCGTCTCCACAGGTTGATGGGTCGGACCGTCTTCACCCACGCCGATCGAGTCGTGAGTGAAAATGTAAATGTTGGGAAGCTTCGCCAATGCGCCGAGACGAATGGATGCGCGACAATAATCGGTGAACACCGTGAAGGTTGCACCTGAGGCGCGAAACAGCCCGTGATACGAGATACCGTTCACGATCGCGCACATGCCGTGCTCCCGGATGCCGAACCGAATATTGCGACCGCCTGGATTCTCGCGATTAAAATCGCCGCCGTCCTTGATGTAATTCATGGTCGATCCGTACAGATCAGCGCTACCGCTCATCAGCAACGGCATGGCTTGCGCGATCGGCTGCAACACTTCGCCGCCGGCTTTGCGTGTGGCCAGCTTCGCGTCATTCGGAAACTCCGGAATCTTCGCTAAGAGATCCGGGGGAACTTTTCGCGCGACACCGTCATCGAGCAGCTTCGCCTTGCCAGGGCTTTTCTTGCGCCACGCGTTGTAAGTTTCTTCCCAGCGATCGTACTCGGCGAGCAGCTTCTTTTTGTGATCGGCAAAATAGTTGTACACGTCCTGCGACACGAAATAATGTTCGTCTGGCAAGCCGAGCGCCTTCCGCGCCGCATCGACAAATTTTGCGCCCGCCTCTCCATGCGCCTTGTATGTCCCCTCGACTTCCGGGACGCCTTTACCGATGAGCGTGTGCGCGATGATGAACTGAGGTTTCCCGTTGTCACGCCTTTTGGTGACGTTCAACGCGTCTAGAAACTCTTGCATGTCGTGACCGTCGATTTCCTGAACGTCGAATCCGTAGGCTTCCATGCGTTTGCCGGTGTCCTCGCTCTGCGTCTCTTTCGCCGCAGCGTCGAGCGTGACGGCATTCGAATCGTAGATGAAGATCAAATTATCGAGACCCCAATGAGCGGCCAGTGCGCACGCCTCGGAAGCGACTCCCTCCTGCATGTCGCCGTCGCTGCATAAACAGATCACATGCTGATCGAAAATCTTGTGCTCATCGGTGTTGAAACGCGCCGCAGCCATTTTTGTCGCCACGGAAATGCCAACTGCGTTTCCAACGCCCTGCCCGAGCGGTCCCGTTGTGCACTCTACTCCTGGAGTATCACCAAATTCCGGGTGCCCCGGTGTTTTCGAATGCAGCTGTCGGAACCGTTTGATTTCCGACATCGGCAGGTCATAGCCGCTCATGTGCAGCCATGCATAAAGGAACATGCTGCCGTGGCCACCAGAAAGGACGAAGATGTCGCGATTGATCCAGCGCGGCTGATCCGGATTGTATTTCAGCGCATAGCCAAAGAGCACCGCGCCCATTTCCGCGCAGCCCAGTGGAAGTCCAAGATGCCCTGACTGCGACGCCTGCACAGCGTCCATGCATAACCCGCGCGCCTGAGTCGCAGCTTTTGAAAGAATTTCAATGTTTAAACTCATGCAAGGCTTATAATCGGAGCTAAGCCATTCGTCATCGGATTTTGCAATTACCTTTCCTCATTTCAGATGAATCAGGCAACACTTTTGCAGATTGCCGAGCGACTTGAAGCTCTTGCGGGTAAACTTCCCGAGAAAATTCGCCGGCCGGTGCTGAGCGAACTGACTCCGCTCAAAGAATTGTTTCTTAGACAGCGGCGACCGCGGTTTCTCTTTGTCGGCTCGAGCAGAATGCCAATGCACCGAATTGTGAACATGCTTTTCGCTCCAAATGCAGCGGAGCATGTGAACCTTACGCTAATGCCAGTCCATCGATGGATCGACTGGAACATACCTGGTCACGGAACGGTCTCGATCCTGGATGCGCGTGATGCCGCAGGTTCGGCCGTACTCCAGGTCGAAGAAGATCTGAAGCGTGACCCTGCTGACATAATCTTCTTTTTCGACGATGGCCAATCGGATTTAAAGGATCTGCTCGTTCCCAATTTCCTCTCGCACATGAAATATGAATTCGGTATGCGCTTGGACGCACCGAAAATCATTGGCCTTTCAGTCGGACCTGAAAAGCGGGTTGCGCAACTGAAACAAGCGTTCGATGCGCAGCCGGCCGTGCCCAATCGTTTAGTAAGTGTGGTCCGCCTCACCGAAAACGGATCAGCCGAACAACAGCGTTTGATGTCGATCCTTGCCGAAGAGCTGCCGAACGAGGCTAAGATCGAGATGATTCGGATTTCGCACGATCGCAAAGCGCAGGCTCACGTCGCGAAGATGCTGATAAAATCGGCAACTGCGATTTGCACGGCGATCGGTGCGCAGCCCATTCCGCTGGCAGACCTGCCGATTCTCACCACACTCCAAGTAGTAATGGTCTCAGGAATCATGTACGTAAGCGGCCGCGAGCGCAGCTTGCGGGGTGCGACCGAGTTTATCGCCGCGCTTGGAGCCAATGTGGGTGTGGCGATGCTTCTTAGAGAAGCGGCGCGCGCGATTCTGAAGTTCTTCCCGGGCTGGGGCAATGTTGTCTGCGGCATGGTTGCCGGAGCCGGGACATATGCGATCGGTCGCGCGGCGACTGCGTACTTTCTCGAAGGAGCTTCTTTGAAAGACGCGCGTCGGACCTATTTGCGGAGCCGCAAAAAGCGGGCGCCTCCTGGCCTGGAGATGCCTGAGTGAAAGCGCACGTTGCATGGGACACATACGTGGCAGTTGTCGTATGAGCCATACGAGTGAATAACTTGTGAACAAGTTTTCTGCTCCAGCATATTTTGTTCGCAAACTTTTGTGAACAAAACAGCAATCTTAGGTAGGTGGTAACGCGTTCGTAAACATGAAGCTCACCGAGATTCGCGCGTCGCTTCGGGAAATAGAAGTCTCGCCGGTCAAAACTCTCGGACAAAATTTTCTGCACGATCAAAATCTCGCGCGCTGGATCGTCGATCAAGCAGAGATAAGTCCGAATGATTACGTCGTCGAAGTCGGGCCGGGTCTGGGCGCTTTGACTGAATTGCTTGTTCAAAAATGCTCACATGTTCTAGCAATCGAAAAAGACACAAGACTCGCTAATTTTTTGCGCGAGCGATTCAAACATTCGCGATTTGAAGTAATCAACATCGACGCGCTCAACTTCGATTCGCGTGTTCTCTTCTCATGTCGTCGCGTAAAACTTGTTGGCAATATTCCTTACAACATTTCGAGTGCGCTGCTTTTGAAATTTCTGCAATATCCTAGTCCTATTTCGTTGCTGTTGTTTATGTTACAAAAAGAGATGGCATTGCGACTTTCCGCATCGCCACGCACGCAAAGTTATGGATCGCTGACGTTGCACGTGCAGACGAACCACCACGTCAAGTATTTGCGCACGATTCCAGCGTCAGTTTTCTTTCCAAAACCGGAAGTCGATTCTGCGTTAGTAAAAATCTCGCCGCGCGATCCGCTTGAATTACCGCCGCACGATTATGAGTTGCTCGAAAGATTGGTCCGACGCGGTTTTTCGCAGAGACGAAAACAACTAAGGAAGCTGCTCAGCCCGGAAATTGTTCACGACTGGGACAGCGCAGCCTCGATTGTCAGATTTGATCCTAGAGCTCGAGCCGAAGAGCTGTCACTTCCTCAATGGATTGCATTGGCGAATTATATCGCGCCACGGACGGCACCAAACATAAGCGCGACATCCGAAGAACGCTTCCCGGTTGTAGATAAAAATGATCGCATTCTGCGCTACGCACCCCGCTCGGAAGTGCATGGGAATAACTTGCGGCATCGCGCAATTCACGTCCTGATTTTCAATCAGGCAGACGAAGTTTATTTACAGCAGCGCTCGCGCTGGAAAGATAGGCATCCTCTCAAATGGGATTCGAGCGCTGCTGGGCACGTAGGGGACGGGGAAAGCTATGACGAAGCCGCCGAGCGAGAGTTGCAAGAAGAACTAGGCGCCAAGATCAACCTTAAAAGGATTCTAAAGATTCCGGCCTCAACACGGACCGACCACGAATTTATATGGCTTTATCGAGGAGAAATTTTGGGCGGTCTCCAGCCGAATACGACGGAAATCGAGACTGGCGTTTTTTACCCCCCGGCAATCATTGATGGTTGGGTCGCAGCGCGGCGGGAAGATTTTGCGCCTGGTTTTTTGGAGTGCTGGAAAGCATATCGACAGAAAGAGCGGTCCAACGCGAACGCACCTACCTAAGTCCCACGAATTTTCTTCGAGGCAAACGGCGTAGGGTTGCCCGTTTGAACTTTCGCGCGGCGCGTCTCGCTCCTTTTTTGCCGCCGTAAAGGCTGTCGCTGAACATTCTGGTCACCACACGATCTCCGCGAAGAAAGTGAACCTGAAAACCATGCGTCTGCTTCTTGGCGCGCGATTTCGTGTCGATGCGACGGATGTTTGCTTCCGAATCAGGGTTGGGACGTCTTCGCTTTCGCATGGCACTAACAAGAAGCTAACCAAGCAACGCGATGATTCAATCAGCGGATGAAACCGCGCGGTGAACCGCCTCTGGCAATGGCAGGTTCCAAGCGCGCCATTTCTTATCGTACGCGGCGGCCGGTAACAGCGCGTAACAAGGATGCCGTGCTGCGCGCAGCCACGTGATCAACTTAACGAGATCTGGTTCCGCCATCGTCGTGCAACCCGTGGTTGGCCGGTTTATGCCGCGCCGAATATGGAAAAAGATTGCGCTGCCTGCGCCCGGAACAGGCGGATTCGAGTTATGTCGAATCTCGATAAGCCAGTGATACGCGAAATCGCCCGAGCGCATTTTTTCATGCGTGTAATTGTCGGGTAGATTCTTTGGATCGATGAGAATATGCCGATTGTAGTTAGGTGATCGCGGGTCATCGCTCCACACGTCAGCTTCCGTGACTTGGTGATACGGATAATCCGCTCCAGCAGGGAGGTGCGGATCGTATCCAAATACCTTGCCGATCTCGAAAATCCCCGCAGGCGCGCGACCGTCTCGCTCTTTTTTTCTAAGGCCGGGCTCATCTTGACCGGCGAGTCCTGTGCCCCAAGCAAGCCCACTTTTGCCGAACAATGCCGGGAAGGGGCCGGCGACAAGCTTCCAGTCCCCGCCGTGTGAACGCTCAAACAATCGCAAGTCGCCGCGCATTGAATTCCACGTCGGCGCGATTCCGAGAATCAGCTGAGTGCAATCCTCGGGAATGCCGTCGGCATATACGCTGACGCCAATCAACAATAACAAGTAGATCGCTAGGGTGCGCACGATCGACATAAGCTTCTACAAGGAAATCATTTTAACGATTCCGCCAGTTGTTTTCACATCCGCGGCAACGACGACTGACGATTCTTGTGTGGCGGCTCGCGCTAGATTGAGCCTAAACCCCTATTGCTTATGAAAACATTATTTTCACTCGGAGCCTTTGTTGCCGTTTTGGGTTTGGCCGGGGCTTCTACATTCGCCCAAACCCAGAGCACTACGACGAGCAGCAACGCGACTTACGTCCAGAGCAGCAAGCTCGTCGGCACGAAAGTGAAATCGTCCCAAGGAGAAGAGATTGGTACGGTCAAAGACGTCGTTCTCGACCGCAATACCGGCTGCATGGCTTACACAGTCCTTTCAACCGGCGGAGGAGGAGCGCGTGTCGCCGGAGGCGGCAAGTTAGTGGCTGTTCCCTGGGCGGTATATTCGCCGACAGCGGACGTCAGCGCCCTTACTGTAACGGTGGATCGGGATCGCATCTATAACGCGCCGGTGTTCGACTACGCGCGTATCGACGAATATTCCAGGCCCGATTACATCAGCAACGTCTATAGCTACTATGGTGTAAGCCCAGGCGCAGGAGCAGGTGCTGCAGTTTCGACGACTACAACGGGCGCTGCCGCAAGAACGGGCGCAGCGGCTAGTCCAGGCGCAACTGCTTCACCGCCTACGACGGCTTCGCCTGGAGCTATGAGATCGCCCGCGGCGACGGCTTCACCCGCTGGTAGAGCATCGCCAAGCCCACGCGCCACAGCCACGGCAAGGCCGCGTGCGAGTGCACCGACACGACCCTACGCTACTGCATCTCCAAGCGAAGAAGGCGCGGCAACTGCAAGCCCGTCAGCCAGAGGAGCACGCGGCGCTAGGGGCAGGCCAGAAGTCTCACCGGGTGGCGGCGCCGAGACGGCATCGCCGACTGAAGGGCGGGAAAGTCCATCGGAACGCGGCGCTAGGAGCAGGCCAGAAGCCTCGCCGGGTAGTAGCGCTGAGACGGCATCGCCAACCGAAGGGCGAGGAGGTCCATCGGAGGGAGCAAGCCCCGGGGAGAGAACTAGGACTTCGCGGCATCACGGGAAGACAACTGGCACGCCGCCAGAGAAGCCACAAGAACAAGAATAATCGGTATTTGTTCGGCAAGATTCGTCGCAATGAGCCCAGAGCCTCGCGGGCTTTCTGCCAGACTAGGAATCAGCCGCTTGGTTTGCCGTCCACTGCGGCCGTATCGGCAGGCAGATATTTCACACCGATCAGCCATGCCAACCCCGAGGCAAAGATGACGCCGGACACGAAAAGAAACGCCACATGCATGTTAGCATGGCCGCCGAGGTAACCCAGCAGCCAAAAGGCCTGCACGTCGCCTAACGCGTGTACGACGAAGATATTTAGGGCAAACGCCGTCGCGCGCACCGCCGGCAGCGAGACATTGGCCAGCGCCGTGTTTGACGGGCCTGTGTTCACAAACAAGAAAAAGATGGCGACAAACATTGTGATCCACGCGGCGGGAAACGGAATGTAGAGAGTCGCAATGAAAAATGGACACGCGGTCAGCATCCCAATTCCCGAGACCCAGAAATAAGAGCCCGCAAAACGCGGGCGCAATCTGTCGGCGATAACACCTCCAAGAAGCGTCGAGAACAAACCCGCGACTACGGTGATCAAGCCGAAGATTGTCCTGCCCAAGGCCGGACTTTGATTTCGATAATTCAAGTAAGCCGATATCCAATATCCGAGGCCGCCGGTTACAAAAGTCATCAGTGTTTGCGCAATGCAGTTGATGAGATATGAGCGCGTACGGAAAAGCTTTAGGTAATCCCCTACGCTTCGGCGCGGCGACGCCAGCGCTAATTGACGTCCAGCGACGCGCGGGTCGCGTTGGAAGAAGCACAGTAGGCCCAGCAGCAAACCCGGTGGGGCAACCAGATAAAAGGCCCAGCGCCAGCCCAGGTGAGCACCGATCAATCCGCCGATTACATAGCCGAGGGCGCTGCCAACGGGAATCGCTGTGTAAAAAATCGCCATCATGCGCCCCCGCGTCTCGATCGGGAAAAGATCGGACAAAATGGTCGGTGCGGCCGGCCCGTAGCCGCCTTCGCCAATTCCAACGCAGATTCGAGTAGCAAAAAGGATGGCGAATGTTGCCGCTAAACCGGAGCCGCCGCTAGCCAGGCTCCACAAAATCACGGCGGAACCGACGATGATCCACCGCGAGAATCGATCGGCAAGGAACCCGAGAATCGGTGCGCTGATCATGTAGGTGACGAAAAAAGCGTCGCCGAGCAGCCCGGTCTTCGTCATGGCATTTACGTCGCTGGCTGCGAAGAAACTGGCGCGAATATCCGGCTCGAGTGCGGCCAGAATTTGCCGGTCGATGTAATTGAAAAGATTGATGGCAAGTAAGAGCAGCAACGCTGCTCGAGCACCGGATGCTAGGCGCGCCTGGGTTCCCATCGATAATTGCCGATTGCAGTTTGCCTCGCACCGATTGTAAATCATAAACGATGTCTTCGACGTCCCCGACTGAACGCGCCCTCTATTTCATTGGCCGACCACTGGTGCGTTGCTTTTACCGGGTCACAGCGCTCGGTCTGGAAAACTTGCCCGAGGATGGGTTTCTTCTACTGCCCAATCATATTAGCTGGGTAGACGCCCTCGTTCTGCAGCTCGCCTGCCCCCGACCGATCCGTTACATCATTGACCAGGAGTATTATCACAAACCGATCCTGCACCCTTTTTTGCGCGTGCTGGGCTGCATTCCGATTAATACCCGCCATTCGCATCTAGCCGTGCGCGCGGCTACGGAAAAAATCGCCGAGGGCGAGATAGTCTGCCTGTTTCCCGAGGGCCGGCTCGAACGCGCCGCTACGTTGCTGCGTTTGCAACGCGGTTACGAATTGATCGCGCGACACGCCAACGCGCAAGTCGTGCCCGCATGGCTGGACCAGCTTTGGGGCTCGATCTTCTCGTTCCAAGGCGGAAGATTTTTCAGAAAATTACCAAAGCATACTCGTTATCCAGTGACGGTCGCTTTCGGCAAACCGCTCGAGGCCAAGGCTGCCGACACAGCAGCGGTCCGCGAAGAGCTGCTTAAGCTCGGCGAATTTTGTTACAGTCGCCGTCCTTCGTTGGATCGACATCTTGCCGAAGAATGCGTGCGCGGATTGAAGCGCCGCCCGTTTGCGACCGCCGTCATCGATGGACTCGATCACAGCGTCTTAAGCCGATCGAAATTGCTCGGAGCCGCCGCGGCATTGAGCCGTGTTCTTCGCAAGCAATTCACCAACGAACGAATCGCCATTGTATTACCAGCAAGCAAGGGATCGATGCTCGCAAACCTAGCCGTTACGCTGGCGGGCAAGGTTCCTGTCGATCTTAATTTCACCATTGGACGCGCGGCTAACGAGTCGTGCTGCAAGCGCGCAAATCTGCAGGTCGCCATTTCGGCCACGCAGTTCATGGAGCGGATCAAAGATTTCCCGTGGCCGGAGCACGTTTTGGAACTGGATGAGCTGATGCCGCGACTGAAACGTCAGATAATTTTCTGGTGGATCATGTCGGTCTTGCTTCCGGCGCGCTTGCTTTTGCGGCTGTTGAACGTTCCTAAAATAGGAGGACACGCAGACGCAATCTTGCTTTTTACGAGCGGGACGACCGGCGAACCAAAGGAAGCTGTGATGAGTCACCGCAATGTCGTTGGGAACGTCTCGCAATTCCGGGAGCTGCTTGACGCGAAAAAAGATGATGCCGTTCTCGCGTCGCTGCCATTTTTTCACACCTTCGGATCGACCGTTACGCTTTGGTATCCACTCATCGAAGGCGTGCGGATTGTCACGTACCCAAATCCGTTGGAAGCGGCCAAGTGCGCGGCGCTAATCGAGCGGTACAAGCTGACTCTCCTGCTGGCGACGCCCACGTTCTTGCGCGTTTATTTGCGCAGAGCTGAGCCGTATCAGCTCCACAGTTTGCGTCTCGTGATCGCTGGGGCGGAAAAATTGCCGCTCGATCTCGCCGAAAAGTTCGAGGAACGCTCCGGCAAGAAAGTTTTCGAAGGATATGGGCTCACCGAGACCGCACCGGTGGTGAGTGTAAACTTGCCGGAGCCTGTTCCAAATGCTGAGCCAACCAGTCGCCTGGGTTCCGTCGGCCGAATGGCCCCAGGAATCGCAGCCGAAATTCGCGAGCCGGAGACAGACCGCAAACTCACCTTGTACGACACCGGAATGCTTTGGCTGCGCGGCGTAAACATTTTCGCAGGTTACCTGCACGATCCGAAACGAACGGCGGAAGTCCTGCGCGACGGCTGGTTGAAAACGGGCGACATCGGCCGATTCGACAAAGATGGATTCCTCTACATCGAAGGCCGACTGTCACGCTTTTCAAAAATCGGCGGCGAAATGGTGCCGCATGAAACAATCGAGGGCAAAATTGTCGATCTCCTTGGTTTGTCTGGAAGAGATGAACGCCCGATTGCCGTCATGGGCGTGCAAGATGCAGCCAAAGGTGAAGCGCTACTCCTGCTGAGCACGGTAGATGTTGATCTTGACCAGCTCCGCAAAAAACTTCACGAAGCTAAGGTGCCAAACCTGTGGATACCCAAGCAGGTGCAACACGTTGAATCCATCCCCGTCCTCGCCTCCGGCAAACTCGACCTCAAAAAATGTCAGGAACTCGCAAATCAAAAATAGCCGCGCTCACGCGGTGAAGGTCCAATGCAACGATTCTTTCACTCGGTTGCAAACCATGCGGCAGCGCTTCTGATGAAACTGCTGTTTGGCTACTCGTCACAAATTCACGTCATCACGCGAGAAAGAGCGAATTGTGTGGGCGGATTTCTGCTCGCGGCAAATCACATCAGCCATTTCGACCCGTTCATTATCTCGTCGGTGGTGCGACGAAAGATCGATTGGATGACGATGGCGGAATTCTTTCGATTTCGGTTTTTCCGATTTCTCTTGCGCGCCGTCGATGCATTTCCAGCAGACCGACACCATGCCGATCGCAAGACAATTCGCACCGCAATCGAGCGTCTAAAGAGCGGGCACGTCGTAGGCCTGTTCCCAGAGGGCGGCATTCGGGATGGCGCACGTTCGCTGCTTCAAGGAGCCCCGCTCCGGCCAGGCGCAGCGACGCTGGCCCACATCGCAGCAGTTCCAATCGTGCCGTGTGTGATCGTCGGAAGCGATCGCCTGTATTCGGCAAAGCGCTGGCTGCCACTTCGGCGCACGCCCATCTGGATTGCGTTCGGCAATCCGATCCCGCCTCTTCCAGAGCTGCCAAAATTAGAGGCGCGCAAGCAAATCGAAGCCCACCTGGCTGCCGCGTTCGAAAATTTGTACGCGGAGGTGCGGGAAAAATTTCGACTCACGGTTGATGATTTGCCTCATTCACCGCAGGAACGTATGAAGAAATCAGCGCTCAACGAAAACGACGTAGGTATCGCTGAAATCTCGTCGAACGTCGGCCTCTTTCGTGAAAGAGCCAGACGTAGCGCGATCCGGCGCTTTTCTGCTAATGCGGTCGATTCGGTTATCTGCACATCGATGAATCTGTTGCAATCGCGTCATCGGCTCCATGCGCGCAGCCGCGAGGAGATGCAGCGGTATCTGGCTGAGTGCGAGAAACTGACCGCGCACGAGTATTACGCAGCGCCAAGCAATGGCGATCTTGCGGGCGCTATCGGAAATGGCACGAGTGTCACGTGGCCCAGTCCAATCGAAACGAAATTTCCCGTGAACAACATCGCGCGCGCAGATCTTTTCAGATCGGCGCGCGGTTGGAGCGCCCCTACTATTTTCATATTGCACGCGCTCATGTCCGCGACGCATATCGGGTATCGGCGCTTGGCCGCGCGACTTAATGAGTTGGGCTGGAACGCATGCTTTGTCCATCTGCCATTTCACTATTCGCGTGTACCACGCGGCTACTGGAATGGTGAGCTCGCGATCACCGCCGACCTCATCCGCAACGCCGAGGGGCTGCGGCAAGGTGTAATGGAGGTGCGGCAGCTGATGGCTGCGTTACATGAGCGCAACTGCCACGAGTTCGGTTTGCTCGGCACGAGCTACGGCGGTTGGATCGGCGCGCTGCTCGCCGTAGTTGAACGAGATTTTCGTTTCGTCGCCCTGATGGCACCGATCGTGAACGTCGAACACGCAATCTGGGAAAATCCGGCTGCGTGGTTCATGCGTCGCGAACTGCGCAGGGCAAATATCGAGTCGTCTCTTGTTGCCCGGCATTTTCATTTAAGCTCGCCGATGCACAATCAGCCGCTATGCGATCCAGCTCGCATCCTCTTTGTCGCCGGTGAATTCGATTTGATCACGCGACCTGAACACATTGAGGCGATCCATCAAAAATGGCGCGGCTCAGAACTGTTGCGCGTGCCGCAGGGGCATTTCGGTTACCGCATGATGCGCGACACGATCACACGACTGAAAGCGCGCGCATTATAAATGTCGATTTTACCTCTGATTTTCCTGGGCCGGCAAAGGCGACTTAATTCCAAGAAATTCCAAACTTGATCCAAGATCGCTGAACGCGGCGGCTGCAAGGACATTGTGACCTTCGCGGGAAGCATGCCAGCCATCAATTTCGTGAAGTAGTTCCACGCGACTCAAATCGGCTCGCGCCAACGCATCCGAATAACGCAACTGAATGTTCCCCCCATCCGCAAGCTTATGATTCAGCTCTTCCACCATTGCGCGCAGCTCTTCGTTCACCATTAACGCGAGACGGATCAAATCGCGTCGGTAATTTGGCTGGAAGGACCGAAAATATTTGTAAGTGGTTTCCAAGTGCGGATACAACCGCCGATCCCCGGCTCGCAGGCGTTCTGCGGCTTCACGACCGTTAAAGTACGCTTCGAAATTGATTAGGCCGTAAACCACTACCGCGACCCGATGCTGCTGGCTGCGCGCACGCTCAGTAAGTCGCTGCACCTGTCGGGCAAAATTTTCACGAAAGGACTGGCTGATTCCTTGCAATCGCTTTTCCGGTTTCGCAAATTCGCTGCGCGGACATCGCCACGCCCAATCGACGTTATTGTGACCGATTGAAATCAGGATCAAATCGGGGAATCGCGCAGCGCCAAGGAGCCGCGCAACCTGCCCGGAGAAATTGCACGTACCCAGAATGCGACGGAAAAAATTCTGCCGCTCGCGCTCATCGTCGACGAGCGCGCCAACACCGGCGTATGCGGTGGCGACGAGCGGTGTGAATTCGTCCAATCGTTTCGACACGCTGCGCACCACCGGTGCAGGATCGAGATCAAGAAACCAGTTTCCGCCACGGCAAGTGTGCGCGCGCCAGAACGTGCTCCAGGGTGATGAGATGTAAATGTCCAGACAGACGCTGTCGCCGATCATAGCGACGTGGGGCAGCCGGGCAGTCAATTCGTCATCCGTGATCTCGCCGTTTCGGTAGGCAAGATAATCTGGGTAAAATCGCGACATAGGATCAGCGATTCGCTCTAAAAAATTTGTGCTGGTCACAGAAACAGACTTCATAAGCAGCGTTTCGTCTACGCTTCCCGATTTTTAGTTGAGCCAGTCCATCGCGCTAAGAAGGCGACGAAACTCCGCATCGTCTGTGGACAGAGCGGGTAACCATTCGCCGATCACTTCACGTTTCCACCATGCTTTGTCGCCGAGCGGCGTGAATTGGTAACGATAAAGTCGTGCGCGGATATAATGCGGCGGCGTACCGGGGAACGGATTGTTCGCCAGAAGCGACAGCGTGCCGCGATCGTTGTGCAGGAGTTTCCAGACGAAGTGCAGCGTCCACGGATATTCTGCAGGCGATGCCATAGCCGCGAACCAGATTTGCCAGTCAATTCGCGGCTGGTAAGGCGCGACGAACGGCGGGCGTCGATTGGGATCGCCGGGTTTTGCTTTGAATTCGTACTCCTTCCATTTGGTATCGCCGGTTATTGTCGAATCATCAGTGCCCTCAAAAATAATCTCGTCGCGTTCGCGCCCAACCGTACCAAATGCCCCATACGTGTTCACGAGATCAAATCGGTTGAACGATGTATTCATGATCTGCCGGCCCGAAACGAGGTTGAGCACCGGCGCGATGCTTAAATAGGTAACCAGGATCAACAACGCGATCGCAATGGCGTTGTTGATGCGAGATGGTTGCGATTCCTGGGCGGCCTGCTCGGCACGCTTCACGAGTGGCCTGGGCAATAGGCGACGCAGAAATGTGTCATCAAAGCAGGCAAGAAACGGAATAATCGTCAGGTAATTAAGGAACGAGAGGTTGCCGCTGATGATGAGAAAAATTTGAAAGGTGACAAGCAAAACGCCAGCGACATGACGGGCGTGCCGCGGGCCGAATGAGAACCACGGCGCAACCAGTTCGATGAAATGGTTCCATGCCGTCTCAAATTTGTGAAACCAATGTGGCGCAAAATGCAGATAGCGACTGATTGGGCTCGGGATTGGCTGCGTCTCGTAGTGATAATAAAGACAGGTGAGATCGCGCCAGCATGGATCGCCGCGCAACTTAATCAGACCGGCGCCAACCATGATCCGAAACCCCAACCAGCGAAAGAGCCAGATGACGAGAATGGGCGGACGGCATTTGGGGAACGGTCGACCATCCAACAGCGGGCAGAGAAAGATGGACAGGAATCCAGTCTCGAGGAGCTGGATCTCCCAGCCGTAGCCGTACCAGATTTGGCCGATATGAACGATCGACATGTACATCGCCCAAAGCACCGCGAGCAAAATTGCGTTCGCATAGCCGCCGAGAACGATGAGAGAAAGACCGAAGCCGATCCAAGAAAAAATCGACAATGCATTATCGGAAACCCCAAGCCAGAAAAGGGTCGGTATCTCCATCATGCTTGCAGTGCGCGAACCGAGCTGGGCCTGAACCGCGCGGAGAAAATGACTAGCCGGAGTTAGTCCATGCTCGCCAATAAGAGGTACGAATTGATTGGCTGCGACGAGAAATGCAACCGCATAAACAAAGCCGAGCAACCGCAGGATGACAAATCGGGTCAGCCAATAGGAGTTTCCGAGTGCGGAAAGCTTTTCGAGAAAGCCGTCGTCGTTCACAACGATACCTTATGTGTGCCTACCCCACACGCTCAATGTTCAATGTCCAACATCGAACCAGAGCTATTGGAGATCGATACGCTTGAGAATCGCGATGAAACGCAGACTGTTATACACGGACGCACATCCGCGCCAATGTCCAACGGGAGGCATCCTACCGCAATTCATCACAATCAATTCGCAATCCGCAATGAAAACTGCCAAGGGGGAGATTCGAACTCCCGACCAACCCCGAAAGCTTTCGGGGCTGCTCTACCGCTGCAAATAGTGAATCGCAAGCTTTGGATTTTTCTTAGCCTTTAGGAATCCGCTCGATTTTGCGCGCTTCATTGAGTGTTTCCACGTTCTTGCTCGCTACCTGTTCCAGATTTTCACCGAGCCGCTTCGTCGTGTGTGTATGCGCGCGCTCGTGCTGCGCGAAGCAAGTGTCAAGATCGACAGATGATCCGATATAATGTCGGCCGTTTGAACCGCGAAGAATGTAGAGCCAATGCCATACAAAACCTGCCAGGGGGGAGAATCGAACTCCCGACCAAGGGCTTATGAGTCCCCTGCTCTACCGCTGAGCTACCCTGGCATCTATTTGTGCCAAAGCTTAACGAAATTCTCTTCAACGACCAACGCCGAACGTTTTCGGAGTTCGGTTGGTCTA
>Ga0209474_10000415_pt1 | contig 47272 bp, 44 predicted proteins | sample GraSoiAngelo_145_FD_185902 | JGI IMG/M metagenome (GOLD analysis project Ga0209474, IMG submission 185902) | Grasslands soil microbial communities from the Angelo Coastal Reserve, California, USA - 14_1009_05_20cm (SPAdes) (version 2) | ecosystem: Environmental > Terrestrial > Soil > Grasslands...
CGGGCCCATTGACGCGCCGAGGACGTACATCGCGAAGAAGTACAGCGCCATCGCCGTGCCGCGCAGCGAGGGCTCGACGACGTCGTGGATCGTCGAGTAGACCGTCGAGTAGTACGCGAACATCACGCCGACGCCGATCCCCATCAGGACGGCGAAGCCGACCACGTCGCCGCCCGGCCGCGTCAGCCCGAGGAACATGAACGGCGCGCTGATCGCAATCGCCGCCGTTCCGACGATCAGCCGTCCGTCGACGCGCCGTGTCACGAGGATGTCGGCGAGCCATCCGCCCGCCGTGAGCCCGACGATGCCGCAGAAGCCGTAGACGCACGCCGCGACCCAGCCGGCGTTCAGGAACGTCATGTGATGGAAGCGGACGAGGAACGGCGCGACGAACGCGCCGAGCGCGTACATGTTGAAGTTGTGCAGCGCACCCGACACGATCACCCACCACATCGTCGGGATCGAGAGGACGAGGAGGTACGGATTGCCGCTGCGTCGCTCGGCGCCGATCGCGTGCGTCTCTTTCGTGCCGCGGCGCGGCTCGCGCATCGCGAGCGCCGCGGCGGCGCACAGCAGGCCGGGCGCCGCGGCCACGTAGAACGCGTTGCGCCAGCCCCAGTTCTGCAGAATCCAGCCGCCGGCGCCGTTGGCGAGGCCGAGGCCGACCGGCAGGCCGAGCATCCAGATCGCCACGGCTCGCGCGCGCGCCGACGTGGGCACGAGATCGCCGATGAGCGACGTGGACGCCGGCGAGCACGTCGCTTCGCCGACGCCGACGCCGAGCCGCGCGACGATCAGCTGCGCGAAGGTGCGCGCCAGGCCGGAGAACGCGGTCAGCACGCTCCAGACGAACACGCCCGCGGCGAGAATCACCCGGCGCTCTTTGCGATCGGAGAGCCGTCCGAGCGGCAGCCCGACGACGGCGTAGAGGAGCGTGAAGACGGTGCCGAGGAGGCCGAGCGCCGTGTCGCTGAGCGCCCACTCGCGGCGGATGCCCTCCCCGACGCCGCCGATGATCTGGCGGTCGAAGAAGTTCATCAGGTTGATCGCGAAGAGGACGGCCAGCGCGTACCCGGTTCCCGCCATCGGACAACTCCCGAGAACGCAAAGCAGGCAGAGGTCGCAAAGCTCTTCGCCTTCGCGAGCTTTGCCTCCTTTGCGTTCTTTACAACGGATATCGACCTGTCTCGATGACGACGTCTGCGATCCGCCGTCGCGCGGCGATCACGTCGATCGGCGCGTGCGCGGCGAGCTTCTGCGCGCCGCACGCGAGCGAGTCGTCGGCGCCGCGCGCCGACAGCGCCGCGACGATCTGCTTCGCCGCCACGGCCACTCTGTCCGCGGCGTCGTTCGCATATACGCGCGCGATGTCGAGCGCGACGCTCGCGTGCGCGTCGCCGCGCGCCTGCAGCTTTTCCGCGCGCGCGATGGCGCTCTCGGCCGCGTAGGCTTCGATGACGATGTCGGCGGCCTGCGCGAGGACCTCCTGCTCGTGCTTCAGCGCGTCGCCGTAGCTCGCGGACGCCCGGCCGACGAGCGCGATCGCCAGCCGTTTGGTGCGGCCGACGAACTCCCGCTCGGCCGCGAGCGGCGACGGGGAGGCGTCGAGCGACGACGACTGTTCCAGCGCCGTCCGCACCGCCTGCGCGGTGAACATCTCGGGCGCCTGCTTCAGCAGGCGCGTCGGGACGAGCATGCGGTTGATCTCGTTGGTCCCCTCGTAGATGCGCGTGATGCGCGCGTCGCGATACATCCGCTCGAGCGGAAACTCGCGCGAGTAGCCGTTGCCGCCGAACACCTGGATCCCTTCGTCGACCGCCCACGCGAGCGCCTCGCTCGTCCACACCTTGTTGATCGAGCACTCGGTCGAGAAGCCTTCGATCGTCTTCAGCACGAGCGCGCCGTCGGCCCGATTGCCCGAGTCGATCGCGCGATCGACGTCGCCGAGCGTGCGGTACGACATCGCGTCGCCGACGAACGCACGCACCGCCATGCCGGCGAGCTTCTGCTTGATCAGGCCGAACTCGGCGATCGCCTTGCCGAACTGCCGCCGCTCCTTCGCGTACTCGACGGAGTGGTTGAGCGCCGTGCGCACGCCGGACATGTTCCGCGCGCCGAGCTTCACGCGTCCGAAGTTCAGCACGTTGAAGGCGACCTTGTGCCCCTGGCCGATCGTCCCGAGGACGTTCTCCGCCGGCACCTTCACGTTGTCGAGCATCAGGGCGGTGGTCGACGAGCCGTCGAGGCCCAGCTTGATCTCGTCCCGCCCCGAGACGACGCCCATGCCGCGCTCGACGAGAAACGCGGTGAACGCGTCGCCGTTCACCTTCGCGAAGATCGTGAACAGATCGGCGAAGCCGCCGTTGGTGATCCACATCTTCTGCCCGTTCAGCAGATAGTGGCGGCCGTCTTCGGACGGCGTCGCGGTGGTGCGCGCGGCGAGCGCGTCCGATCCCGACTGCGGCTCGGTGAGCGCGTAGGCGCCGATCATCGCGCCGCTCGCGAGCTCGGGCAGATAGCGCGCCTTCTGCTCCGGCGTGCCGAAGTAGACGAGCGGCAGCGTGCCGATCGACGTATGCGCGCCGAGCGATCCGCCGAACGACGGGTTGATCGCGATCTGCTCGCCGACGTACGCCGCGCTGATCAAATCGAGGCCGAGGCCGCCGTACGCCGGCGGGATCTCGAGCCGCAGCAGATCCAGCTCGCTCGCCTTCTTCAGCAGCTGCCGCGTCAGATCCCAGTCGTGTTTGTAGAGGCGATCGACGACCGGCAGCACTTCCTTCCGCATGAACTCGGCGGCGGTCCGTCCGAACAGCCGCTGCTCGTCGCTGAGATCTTCGCGGATGAACACTTCGTCGTGCGCGGCGGATCTGGCGAGAAACTGCCCGCCCGCGACCGGTGTGTACGCCTGTGCCATGATGGTTGACGCCCTTGGCGGCTCGGAAGTATAAGCCTGACATCGTGCCAACCCTGAACGATTTGTTCAAGCTCGAAGGCCGTGTCGCGATCGTGACCGGCGGATCGCGCGGCCTCGGACAGGAGATGGCCGAAGGGCTCGCAGAAGCGGGCGCGTCGCTGATGCTGTGCGCGCGGCGCGACGAGTGGCTCGCGCCGACGGTCGCCGCGATGCGCGCGCGCGGCTTCACCGTCGAAGGCATGCTGTGCGACGTCGCGAAGCCGTCCGACGTGCAGGCGGTCGTCGAGAAGACGATCGCGATCTACGGGAAGGTGGACATCTTAATCAACAACGCCGGCGTCACGTGGGCCGCCGAACCCGAGGATCTCCCGCTCGACAAATGGCAGAGAGTTGTCGACGTCAACCTCACCGGCGCGTTTCTCTTTTCGCAGGCCGCGGGCCGCGACATGCTCAAGCGCAATTTCGGACGCATCATCAACACGGCGTCGATCGCCGGCATGCACGCGTCGGTGCAGGGCCCGCACTACGCCGCGTACGCGGCGACGAAGGCCGGCCTCATCGGGTTGACGCGTGAGCTCGCCGTGTCGTGGGCGCGCAAGGGAATCCGCGTGAACGCGATCGCGCCCGGCTTCTTCCACTCGCGGCTCGCCGACGGCGCGATCGCGATGAACGAGGCCTCGATCAAATCGAGCAGCCCGATTCCGCGCGTCGGCGGCGAGGGCGAGCTGAAAGGCGTCGCCGTGTTTCTCGCCGCCGACGCCTCCAACTACATCACAGGACAGACCATCGTCGTCGACGGCGGTCGAACGATCGCGTGAAGAGCGACTCTCCGTACGCGGCGCGCCCCTGGGAGCGGCACTACGACTACTGGGTGCGGCCGCGCATGCCGTACCCCGGGCGTCCGCTCGCCGACATCCTCGCGATCACGGCCGTCCACCGGCCGGACAGAGTGGCAACGCATTTTCTCGGGGCGGAGCTCACGTTCCGCGATCTGAAGGTGCGCTCGGACGCGCTTGCGGCGTCGCTGGCGCGCCTGGGGATCGGTAAAGGCGACCGCGTCGCGATCATGCTGCCGAACTGCCCGCAGTACATCATCGCGGCCTTTTCGATCCTCCGGCTCGGCGCCGTCATCGTCAACGTCAACCCGAGCTACACGCCGCGCGAATTCCTCGTCGTCGCCATCGATTCGACGCCCAGGGTGCTGATTACGCTCGACGCGCTCGCGCCGATGGCGCAGAACGTGCGCACCCAGACGACGATCGAGCAAATCATCGTCACGTCGATCGCAGAATATGCAGCCGCTGCAACGGCGCCGCCGTCCATCGACGGCACGCTCGCCTTTTCCGACCTCCTGGCGCAAGGGCCGTCCGCCGCTGGTGGATCTTCCAGTATTTCGGCCGATGATCTCGCCGTCCTGCAGTACACCGGCGGGACGACGGGGACGCCGAAGGGCGCGATGCTGACGCACGGCAATATCTTCGCGAACGTCGTGCAGACGATCGCGTGGACGAACCCGATGTACACCATCGGCGGCGAGGAGCGTTATCTGGTCGTCATTCCGTACTTCCACATCTATGCCTTCTCGGTCTGCATGATGATGGGCGTATGGATCGGCGCCCTGCAGGTGATCCATCCGAAATACGACCCGGACGCCGTGCTGGCGTCGATCAAGCAGTTCCGCCCGACGTCGTTTCCCGCGGTGCCGACGGTGTTCGTCTCGCTCCTCAATCACCCGAAGGCCGGCGAGTACGGCCTCGACCAGGTGCGCCACTACAACAGCGGCGGCGCGCCGTGCCCCGTTGAAGTCCTGGAAGCGTGGGAGCGGACGATCGGCCGGCCCCTGCTCGAGGGCTACGGCCTGTCGGAGACGTCGCCCGTCACGCACTCGACGCCGCAGCTCGCGGCGCGCCGGCCCGGGTCGATCGGCATCCCGATCCCCGATACGGACATGAAAGTCGTCGACGTCGAAATCGGCACGCGGGAGCTGCCGGTCGGCGAAGCCGGCGAGCTGTGCATCGCCGGTCCGCAGGTGATGAAGGGCTACTGGAACCGTCCCGACGAAACCGCGCGCGCGCTCCGCGCGGACGCTGAAGGGCGGATCTGGTTCCATACGGGCGACATCGGCGCGATGGACGCCGACGGCTTCACGCGGATCGTCCAGCGCAAGAAGGACATGATCATCGTCGACGGCTTCAACGTCTACCCGTCGGAGGTCGAAGCGATTCTCTACACGCATCCGGCGGTGCGGCTCGCGGCCGTCATCGGCATCCCCGACGCGTATCACGGCGAGACGGTGAAAGCGTGCGTCGCGTTCAAGCCCGGCGCGACGGCAACCTCCGACGAGCTGATCGCGTTCTGCCGTACGTCGCTCACTGACTACAAGTTGCCGCGGACGGTCGAGATCCGCGACACGCTGCCGATGAGCGCGGTCGGCAAGATTCTCTACCGCGTGCTGCGCGACGAGCACGCCGCCTCCACCGGCGCGGAGCACGCGCCGATGCCGACCACGCCGTCATGACACACGTCGAAGCGCGCCGCGTGATGAGCGGCCTCGAGTTCTTCCGCAAGATGCTCGCCGGCGAGGTGCCGCCGCCGCCGATGATCGATCTCTTCGGCATCCGCCTCGTCGAAGTCGACGCCGGCCGCGTCGTCTTCACCGGCCAGTGCGAGGAGCGCTTCTACAACGGCACCGGCGTCGCGCACGGCGGCTACGCGGCGACCTTGCTCGACACGGCGCTTGGCTGCGCGATCAACTCCGCGATGCCTGCCGGACGCCGCTTCACGACGCTCGAGCTGAAGGTGAATCTCACACGGCCGATCACCAGGGAAGCCGGGTTGCTGCGGTGCGAGGCCAACGTCGTGCACGTCGGCGGCCGCACGGCGACGTCGGAAGGCCGCATCGTCGATGGCGCCGGCAAGCTCTACGCCCACGGCACGACGACCTGCATCGTCGTCGACGCGCCGCGCGGCGCACTCGAACCTTAGACACGCCCCCGGAGACATCCATGGCTCTCGTGAACTACGCCGTCACCGATCGCGTCGCCGTGATCACCATCGACAACCCGCCGGTCAACGCGTTGAGCCCGGCCGTCTGGGACGGGATCGATCAGGCGGTGCAGCGCGCGGTCGCGGATCGCGAGGCGGACGCGATCGTGCTCATCGGCGCCGGATCGACGTTCATCGCCGGCGCGGACATCAAGGTCTTCGACACGCTGAAGACGAAGGCCGACTCGTTCGCGCGATCCGCCGGCACGCACGCGCTGCTGCGCCGCATGGAGGATGCGACCAGGCCGCTCGTCGCGGCCATTCACGGCAACGCGCTCGGCGGCGGCCTCGAGGTGGCGCAGGCGTGCCACTTCCGTGTGGCGACGAAGGACGCGAAAGTCGGCCAGCCGGAGGTGCTGCTCGGCATCATTCCCGGCGCCGGCGGTACGCAGCGGCTGCCGCGGCTCGCGGGCGCGAAGATGGCGCTCGAGATGGCGACCGACGGCAAGCCGGTGCCCGCGCCGAAGGCGCACGCGGCGGGCATCATCGATCAGGTCGTCGACGGCGATCTGCTCGCCGGCGCGATCGTGTTCGCGAAAGCGAAGGCGGCGCGCGGCGAGATCCGCAAGTCGCGCGAGATCCCGATCCCGCCCGACGCGGCGGCTGCCGCGCTCGCCGCCGCCGACGCCGTTCGCGCGTCGCTCAGGAAAACCGCGCGCGGCCTTCGAGCGCCGTTCGCGGCCGTCGACGCGATCGAAGCCGGCCTGCGCCACGGCTTCGACAAGGGATCCGAGCGCGAGCGCGAGCTGTTCGCCGAGTGCGTCGTCTCCACCGAATCGAAGGCGCTGCGTCATCTCTTCTTCGCCGAGCGCGAGGTCGCCAAGGTGCCGGACATTCCGAAGGACACGCCGACGCGCGAGATCAAGCGCGCCGCCGTCGTCGGCGCCGGCACGATGGGCGGCGGCATCGCGATGACGTACGCCAACGCGGGGATCCCGGTGCTGCTCAAGGACGTCGATCAGGCGGCGCTCGATCGCGGCCTCGCGACCATCCGCGCCAACTACGGCGTGACGATGTCGAAGGGGAAGATGACCGAGGAGCAGGTCGAGAAGACGATGGGCCTCATCACGCCGACGACCAGCTACGACGGCTTCGATCGGGTGGACATCGTCGTCGAGGCCGTGTTCGAGAATATGGAGCTGAAGAAGGCGACGTTCGCCGAGCTCGGGAAGGTGACGCGCGCGGACTGCATCCTCGCGAGCAACTCGTCGACGCTCGACATCGACGAGTTCGCGAAGGCGAGCGGCCGGCCCGCGCAGGTCGTCGGCCACCACTTCTTCAGCCCGGCGAACGTGATGAAGCTCGTCGAGATCGTGCGCGGGCGAGAGACGAGCAAGGAGGTGATCGCCACCTCGCTGAAGCTCGCGAAGAAGCTCGGCAAGGTCGGCGTCGTCGTCGGCAACTGCTTCGGGTTCGTCGCCAACCGGATGCTCGCGTACTACATGCGCGAGGCGTACCTGCTGCTCGAGGAGGGCGCGAGCGTCGAGCAGATCGACCGCGTGCTCACCGAATTCGGCATGCCGGTGGGGCCGTTCGGGATGCAGGACATCGCCGGGATCGACGTCGGCGCGCGCATCCGGCAGTACCTCGCGTCGATCGGCCAGTCGCGCGCGGAAGGGCCGCAGTCAGCCGTGCCCGATCGACTCTTCGCGATGGGACGCTACGGGCAGAAGACGGGCGCCGGCTGGTACAAGTACGACGCGCCGGGCAGCCGCAACCGGACGCCGGATCCGCTGATCGATCAGCTCGCTCGGGAAGAAGCGGCGAAGCGCGGCGTCACGCGGCGCGAGGTGCGCGACGAGGAGATCATCGAGCGGATCACGACCGCGCTCGCCAACGAAGGCGCGCGCGTGCTCGAGGACGGGTATGCGACGCGCGCGGGCGACATCGACGTCATCTACGCGTACGGCTTCGGCTTCCCGCGCCACACAGGCGGACCGATGTTCTACGCCGAGACGGTGGGGCTCGACACCGTGCTCGCGCGCGTGAAGGCATATCGCGCGCGCTTCGGCGACTACTGGCAGCCGGCGCCGCTCATCGAACGGCTCGTCGCCGAGGGACGCGGCCTCTACGGCGAGCCTGCGCTGGCCTAGTGTCGCGTCTCAGAAGTTCGTTGTCGCACCGAGGCCGGCGAGGCGCCCGGATGGCAAGGCGTGAGGAGGGAGAATATCGGCAATATGCGACCGACGAGCAACGCTGCCAGCCGGGATGCATCGCCGGCCGAATGCAAACGAAGTTCTGAGACGCGACACTAAAATGCTCACGCTCGACGTCCGCACGCTGCGCGACCGGGTCGGCGAGGAGATTGCGGTCGGCGACTGGCTCGAGATCACGCAGGAGCGCATCAACCAGTTCGCCGACGCGACCGGCGATCATCAGTGGATTCACGTCGATCCCGCGCGAGCCGCGAACGAGTCGCCGTTCCGGACGACGATCGCGCACGGCTTCCTCACGCTGTCGCTGCTGAGCACGATGATTCGGGACGCGATCGGGTTCAGCGGCATCCGGATGGCGATCAACTACGGATTGAACAAGGTGCGGTTCGTGTCGCCCGTGCCGGCCGGCTCGCGGGTCCGCGCGCGGCTCTCGATCGGCGGCGTCGAGGACATCGGCGGCGCCGTGCAGGTCGCCTGGGCCGCGACCATCGAGCGCGCCGGCAGCGACAAGCCGGCCTGCATCGCCGAATGGCTCGTCCGCTACTATCCCGCCTGAAGCGCGCTAAAATAGCAGATGCCAGCCAAGCCGCCTGAGTAGCCGGATTCCGCTATGGCTTACTCGAAGTCGATCGCTCTCATCGGCACCGTCGTCGTCTGCGTCGGTGTCTGCGCCGCCGACGCGTCGGCGCAATCTCGCGGCCGCGCCGGCCGCGGGCCGTCGGCCGGACAGGCCGCGCCGCGCGGCCCGTACCTCGGCGGACCGCGCGCGGTTCCCGGCCGCTACTACGGCGGCGGGTTCCTCCGGCCGCGGTTCATCACGCCGCGCATCGTCGGCGTGTTTCCGTATCGACCTTATTACTATCCGTTCCGTCCCGGCCTCACGCTCGGCTTCTACGCCGGCTACGGCTACCCGTACGGCTTTCCGTATTACGCGAATCCGTACTACGGGTACCCGTACGGCTACCCGTACTCGTACGGCTACCCGTACTCGTACGGCTACGGCGCGCCGCCGGCGGGATACGTGAGCGCACAGCCGGGCGTCGCGTACGGCGGCGTGCGCATCGAGGGCGCGCCGAAGGACGCGCAGGTGTTCGCCGACGGCTACTACGTCGGCGTCGTCGAGGACTTCGACGGACCGGTGCGGCACCTGAACCTGCCGGCCGGCGCGCACCAGATCGAGATCCGTCCGGCCGGCGCGCAGCCGATCGCCTTCGACGTCAACGTGCAGCCGGGCGAGACGCTCTCGGTGCACGCTGATGTTCGCTGACGATCCGCTACACACCAATATCTTCGTTCCATAATTCCGGCCGCGTCGCGATGAACGATCGCATCATCGCGACGCACCGCTCGTCCTGCACGACCTCGACGCGCACGCCGCGCGCCCGCAGCAGATCTTCCTCGCCGACGAACGTCCGGTTCTCGCCGACGACGACGCGCGGGATGCCGTAGAGGAGGATCGCGCCGCTGCACATCGCGCAGGGAGACAGCGTCGTGTACATCACGCACTGGCGATAGACCGCCGCCGGCTGCCGGCCCGCGTTTTCGAGCGCATCCATCTCGCCGTGCAGCACCGCGCTGCCGCGCTGCTCGCGCCGGTTGTGCCCGCGGCCGAGGATGCGCTCGCCGTGCACGAGGACCGCGCCGATCGGGATGCCGCCCTCGCGCAGGCCGCGCTCCGCCTCTTCGATCGCCGCAGCGAGAAATGAATCCATACGCGGGATTGTGCCTCACCTCGCCGCGGCGGCGGGATTCGTGGACGATTGCGTTGGCATCGAAGTTGCCGTCCTCATGAAGCATCCGCGCACTTCGTGTTTCGCGCATTCGACCGAAGGAGGACGCATGGCTACGACCGATCGCACGAACAATCCGTCCGGCACGCCATCGAAGAACACGTCAACCGAGACCCCGCGCCAATCGAATACGCCGCCCGAGCCCAACCAGACGCGCTCGCTCGCGCGCCGCGATCCGTTCGGTTCGTTTTTGGCCGGCGGATCGCCGTTCGGATCGCTCTTCCAGCGATGGAACGACGAGATGGACCGCTTCTTCGACGACTTCGGCGGCGGACGCGGCCTCACGCGCCGCGGGCAGCAGACTGCGTGGGCGCCGCAGGTCGAGATGTTCCAGCGCGGCAGCGACCTCGTCGTGCGCGCGGACCTGCCGGGCATGAGGAAAGAGGACGTGCACATCGACGTCACCGACGACGTGCTCACGATTCAGGGCGAGCGGCGGCACGAGCAGGAGGAAGCGCGCGACGGCTGGTATCGCACCGAGCGGAGCTACGGATCGTTTCATCGATCGATCCCGCTGCCCGAAGGCACGATCGCGGACAGCGCGAAGGCGTCGTTCAAGGACGGCGTGCTCGAGGTGACGCTGCAGGCGCCGTCGGCCGAAGTCCGCCGCGGGCGCCGCGTGACGATCGAGTAAGGCGCGCGCGCGTCAGCCCATCCGTTTCTCGCGGCATGCTTTTGGCAGCACACCGTGCGGAGGGTCTGGATCATGCTGCACATGGCGCTCGTATTTCTCGTGATCGGGCTGATGGCCGCGCTGCTCGGCTTCACGGGGATTGCCGGTGCGTCGTTCGCCATCGCCAAGTTCCTGGCGGGGCTGTTCCTCGTGCTGTTCCTCGTGTTCCTCATCATCGGCATCACCGCCACTCGCCGCATCATCGGCTGACGGCTGCTACAATGGAGGACCTCGGCCATCCGAGATCCTCCATTGAAGTTCCGCGCGATTGCGCAGCTGCCAGCCGGCGTCCTCACGCTTGCGCTTCTCCTCGGCCTCGCCGCCGTCCTCTCGAGCCAGGCGCCCGCATCGCCGTCGCTGACGCTGCTCTCGAAAGACGGCCGCCGCGCGCTTCCGCTCACGCTCGTCGGCGACCAGGAGTTCGTCGCGCTCGACGACCTCGCGGGTCCGTTTCAGGTTGCCGTTCGTGAGGACGCGCTCGGCGCCGTCACCGTCACCTACAAGAGCAAAACGATCGTCCTGACGCCGGATCAGGCGCTCGCGTCGGTGTCGGGCCGGCTCGTGTCGCTGCCGGCGCCGCCGTCGCGCAGCGGACGCCGGTGGCTCGTGCCGGTGGAGTTCGTCAGCCGCGCGCTCGCGCTCATCTACGACGCGCGCCTGGATCTCCGCAAGGCGTCGAACCTGCTCATCGTCGGCGACGTCCGCGTGCCGAAAGTCGCGGTCCGCTTCGATCCGCTCGGCAACGCGGCGCGGTTGACGATCGATGCGACGCCGCGCGCCGGATCCACCGTCACGCAGGACGGCGATCACCTGACGATCAGGTTCGACGCCGACGCGCTCGACGCGTTGAACCCGCCGCTGCCGCCGCAGCCGGCGCAGGGCATCGTCCAGGGCGTGCGCCTCGTCGACGCGACGACGTTGGCGGTCGACCTCGGGCCGCGCTTCGCCGGGTTCCGTTCGACGTCGCAGCCGGTGGACGAGACGCAGCGGCTCGTGCTCGATCTGCTGGCGCTCGTGCCTTCCGACACGGCGGCGCCGCCGGGACAACCGGCGCAGCCGACGCCGCCGCCTCCGGCCGAGCCGCCGCTCGTCTTCGGGCAGCCGCCGTCGGCGTTCCACACGATCGCCATCGACGCCGGCCACGGCGGCGACGACGAGGGCGTGAAGAGCGGCGACGGCGCGAAGGAAAAAGATCTCACGCTCGCAATCGCGCGCCGGGCGAAGGCGGTGGTCGAGGCACGGCTCGGGCTGCGCGTGCTGCTGACACGCGACGACGATCGCAACGTCCCGCTCGACGAGCGGACGGCGATCGCGAACAACAACAAGGCCGACCTCTTCGTCAGCCTGCACGCGAACGGATCGATGCGGCCGACGACGAGCGGCGCGTCGATCTTCTGCGCCGCGTTCGACAAGGACGCCGCGCAGGCGGCGGCCGTCGGCGGCGCGGAGCGGCTGCCCACCTTCGGCGGCGGCTCGCGCGACATCGAGCTGGTGCCGTGGGATCTGGCGCAGACGCGCCATCTCGATCGCTCCGAGCGCTTCGCCGAGCTCGTCGAGCACCAGTTCCGCGATCACGTGCCGCTGTCGTCGCGCGCGATCGACCGCGCGCCGCTGCGCGTCCTCGAGTCGGCGAACATGCCGGCGGTGCTGATCGAGCTCGGCTACCTCACCAACGCGGAGCAGGCGAAGCTGCTCGCGAGCGACGCCTTCCAGGCGACGGCGGTGCAGGCGATCTACGAGGCGATCGTGCGCTTCCGCGACGCGTACGCCGCCGCAGGAGGAACGCCGTGACGGCGCGGCGCCTCCTGGCCGTCGGCGTCCTGCTGCTCACCGCGATCGTCGCCGGCACGATCTTGTGGCTGCGCGTCCCGCGGTTCACGTCGCAGGCGACCCCGCGCGCGGCGGCCGCGCCGGCGCCGACCGCGCCCGCGCCGCCGGGGCGGAAGATCAAAGCGCGTCTCTTCTACGTCGCCGACGACGGGATGAAGCTCGCGGGGATCGAGCGCGACATCGCGTACGGCGAGGGCGCGACCGAACAGGCGCGCGAGATCGTCGCCGCGCAGATCGCGCCGGTCGTCGGCCCGCTCGTGTCGGCGGTCCCGCGCGGCACGGCGCTCCGCGCGGTCTTCCTGACGCAGGCCGGCGAAGCGTACGTCGATCTGAGCCGCGAGGTGATGGCGGCGCATCCGGGCGGGACGCTCAACGAGCTGCTCACGGTGTACACGATCGTCAACGCGCTCACGGTCAATCTCCCCGCGGTGACGAGCGTGCAGCTCCTCGTCGACGGCAAGGAGATCGACACGCTCTCGGGCCATGTCGATCTGCGGCAGCCGCTCGCGAAAAACCTCGCCTGGGTCCAGTAGACTTACGCACATGCGATCCGACCAGCGCGCAGCGAACCAGCTTCGCGACACCACGATCACGCCCGACTACCTGATGCATGCGGAAGGATCCGTCCTGATCTGCGCCGGCAACACGCGCGTCATCTGCACGGCGAGCGTCGAGGACCGCGTCCCGAGCTTCCTGCGCAACACCGGGAAGGGCTGGGTGACCGCCGAGTACGGCATGCTGCCGCGCGCGACGAGCACGCGCATGCAGCGCGAGGCCTCGGCCGGCAAAGTGGGCGGCCGCACGCAGGAGATTCAGCGCCTCATCGGACGCTCGCTCCGCTCGGTGACGAATCTGCCGGCGCTCGGGGAGCGGAGCGTGTGGGTGGACTGCGACGTGATTCAGGCGGACGGCGGCACGCGCACCGCGTCGATCACCGGCGCGTTCGTCGCCCTGGCGCTGGCGCTCGGGAAAATGCGCGAGCGCGACATGATTCGGACGATTCCGCTGTCGGACTACGTCGCGGCGACGAGCGTCGGGATCGTGGACGGCGAGCCGCTGCTCGATCTCGCCTACGACGACGACAGCCGCGCCGAAGTGGACATGAACATCGTCAAGACCGGCGACGGCCGGTTCATCGAGGTGCAGGGCACGGCCGAAGCGATCCCGTTCGGGCGCGAGGCGCTGGACACGCTGCTCGATCTCGCCGACCATGGCATCCGGCAGCTCGTCGACAAGCAGAAGGCGATCGTCGGGCATCTCGTCAAGCAGACATGGTGATGACGCCGTCATGATCCTGGCGCGCGCGACCGTTTCCACCCCGCTCGGCGACATGCTCGCGCTCGCGTCCGACGACGGGCTGTGCGCGCTCGAGTTCATCGGGCCCGAAAAGCCCTTGACGCGCCTCGACGCCCGCCTGCAGCGCCACTTTCCGCCGCACGAGATCGTGGACCGCGAGTCGCGGCCGATCGCACGCGCGCGCACGTGGCTCGAGACGTACTTCGCGGGGATCAGCGCCGAGCTCGGCGACCTGCGGCTCGACATGCACGGCGCGGCGTTCGAGACGCGCGTGTGGAAGGCGCTGACGCGCATTCCACCGGGCGCGACGACCAGCTACGGCGCGATCGCCAAGGCGCTCGGATCGGCCGGCGCCTCGCGCGCCGTCGGCGCCGCCAACGGCGCGAACCCGATCGCGATCATCGTGCCGTGCCACCGCGTCGTCGGCGCGACGGGCTCGCTCACCGGCTACGGCGGCGGCCTCGATCGAAAGACGTGGCTCCTCGATCACGAGCGCCGCTGGCGCCGCGAACCGCTCGCGCTGCTCTTTTGAGCGCGAACGGAACCTCGAAGGTTCAGAACTGGGATTCGAGAAACGCGCGCAGCGCGCGGACAGCCTGCGCGCGATGGCTCACCGCGGCCTTGCGATCGCCGGCTTCGGCGAGCGTCTGGCCGCACGGGGGATAGAAGAAAATCGGGTCGTAGCCGAAGCCGCCGTCGCCGGCGGGCGCCGGAGCGATGCGCCCTTCCACCGTACCGCGCGTCTCGAACAGGATGCGGCCGCGGTCGGCGAGCGCGAGCGCGCAGACGAACCGTGCCGTGCTGTCCGGCGCGCCGCGCGCGGCCAACTCGCGGTAGATCAACGCAAACTTCTCGACGTAGGACGTGTCGGCGCCGCCGAAGCGCGCCGATTCCACGCCGGGCGCGCCGCCGAGCGCGTCGATTTCGAGCCCCGAGTCCTCCGCGACGGTCAGCTCGCCGGTCGCGGCGGCGTAGTACCGCGCCTTCGCGCGCGCGTTCTCCTCGAAGGTCGCCCCGGTTTCTTCCGGCGCCGCGACGTCCGGCCACTGCGCGAGCGTCGTCAGGTCCACCGGCAGCCCGGTGAGCAACTCGCGAATTTCTTTCACTTTATGGGGATTCGTCGTCGCGAGCAGGATGCGCATCGGTTCGAGGGATCGAGTGTGGACGCGCGAGATGTTCGGCGGCAACGGCGGCGGCGTTTAAGGCGGAGTGCGGGCCGCGGGCGGCGACCCGAAGGTCGGCCGCCCGGGGAAATGGGGAGGGCAGTTCGGCCGGCTGGCTGACGGCTCAAGGTAAGACTTACGGTCCAGCCGGCGGGCGGGCATTCCCCGTCAAGGGGAAAGATCGTAGCGCTCAGGCCACGGCAACCTGACGCGGGCGCAGCGTGGCCTTTACAGGCGTCGCGTATTCCACGCGCATGAACGCGCCGTCGCGCGTCTTGAACAGAAACTTCGCGTCGACGAGGGCGCCAAGCAGCGCGTCGCAGGAGGCCGCATCGAGACCCCATAACCGCCGCGCCTGAGGCTCCGTCAACCGCAATCCCGGCATCTCGAGGAATTCACCCTGAACGCGCCTGAGCACTTCATCGGGAGCACGGTGTCGCTCGGGCTTCATGAGTTCCCTCCTCGGATCGACTTGCCAGGGGTTCGCCGAGACGGGAGCAACGGATGTGCCAGCCGGGCGGTTCCAACGACGCGCGAGATCTGGCCAGAAAACGCGCGGCCCGCAGAAAAAACCGCCGCAGCCAGCCCATCAGATGTTGGCGCGGTGACAGCGCGTGTACGGAATCCCATCAGGCGCCACCTGACGCATCATTCTGCCCCCGAATTTGCATCGTTCGGGCGCATGGACGCGACACACGAACGTAAAAACCTCACGACTCACCGCGCACCGGTCAGCGTCTGGGACCGCCGCGGGTGGGACGGCACGCGCGAACAGCTTGCGATGACGCGATGGCTGGTCGGCATCGGCGGCGGCGCGCTGGCACTCCAGGGCCTGCGCCAGCGGTCGGTGGCCGGATCGCTGCTCGCCGGCATCGGCGGCAGCCTCGCCTGGTGGGCGCTCACCGGCGAAGGCGATCTCTCCGAAGCGCGCCGGTGGTTCGGGCAGGTCATCGAGCGCGCCGGCTGGCGCCGCGAGGATCTGGTGCACGACGCGTCGGCTGACTCCTTCCCCGCCAGCGACCCACCTTCGTCGACGGCGGCGGTGGGCACGGGCCTGAGCGGCCGCGCGCGGGGACACTGATGCTCAAGGCCTTCCGCATCCCGATCACGTGGCGCGAGTTGATGAAGCGCACCGTGGCCGAGGTGCAGGCGGACAACTGCCTCGGCCTCGCCGCGCAGCTCGCGTACTATTTTTTCCTCGCGCTGTTTCCGGCGCTGCTCTTCATGGTCGCCCTCGCGAGCTTTTTCCCGGTCGCGAACCTGATGGACCAGATCACGGCGGCGCTCGCGCGCGTCGCGCCGTACGAGGCGCTGAAGCTGATTCAGGATCAGCTCGTCAAGATCTCGCAGGACAAGAACGGCGGGCTGCTCACGCTCGGGATGATCGGCACGATCTGGAGCACGTCGTCGGGCGTCACCGCGATCATCGACACGCTGAATCAGGCGTACGACATCCAGGAAGGGCGTCCGTGGTGGAAGGTGCGCGCGCTCTCGCTCGCGCTCACCGTCTCGCTCGCGATCTTCGTGGTCGTGGCGTTCGGCCTGGTGCTCGTCGGGCCGACGCTCGCCGAAAAAGTCGCGGTGTGGATGCACCTCGGGCCGGCCTTCACGTGGACGTGGCTCATCCTGCAGTGGCCTTTCGTCTTCGCGCTCGTGGCGCTCGCGATCGCGCTCGTCTACTACTTCGCGCCCGACGCCGAGCAGGACTTCGTCTGGATCACGCCGGGCTCGGTGTTCGCGACGATCCTGTGGGTCGTGATCTCGCTCGCGTTCAAGGTCTACGCCGCGAAGTTCGGCTCGTACAACGCGACCTACGGCACGATTGGCGGCATCATCGTGCTCCTCACGTGGTTCTACGTATCGTCGCTCGCGGTGCTCGTCGGCGCGGAGCTGAACGCCGAGATCGAGCACGCGTCGCCGTACGGGAAGGATCCGGGCGAGAAGGTGGCTGGCGAGAAGAAGGTGATCGGCCCGGCGGCGGAGCGCGTGTGGCGTGATACGCAGACGGCCGCCGCCGCCGGCGCGCCCGCGGCCGTGCGCGGCAACTGCGACGTCGACGCCGATCTGCCGCCGGCCGTGCAGCCCGGCGTTCCCCCGCCGCGGCCCACCGACTGGGTGATCGGCGGCGTCGTCCTCGGCGAGGCGATGGTGATGGCGTACTTGAAGCTACGCGCGCGTTTCAGGAACGTGCGCGCGTAGCCGCAAGGCAGGAGCGTCAACCGCCGGTCGTAAAGCTCCAGACCGGTCCCGAGGCGCTCTTTCCAGCCGCCGTTTTGGACACAATCCGGAAGTAATACGTCGTGTGCGCGGCGAGCGTGAACGGGATCAGGTAACTCTGGGTCTCGGACGTCGTCTCGCTCGGACCGAGGAGCTTGCCGGCAGCGTAGAGCGGCGGCGTGGAGCTCGTGCCGAAGTAGATGTCGTAGTAGTGCGCCCATGGGCCGCCGTACCAGACGAGGCGTGCGGTCCGTGACACGCCGCCCGCGCCGTTGGCCGACGGCGCCTTGTACTTCGGCGTGTCGGGCGGCAGCGGCGTGAACGCCTTCGTCTCGATCGCGCCGGTGCTGTTGTTCCACTTCCGGTTGAACTGATCGATGAACCAGGTCAGCATCCACGCCTTGTCGTTGACGAAGTAGTTGTGCTCCTGCTGCGAGTTGTCGGAGGGCGACGACCAGTTCGACGAACCGAAGATCACCGTGCGCTGGCCGTACAGGATCACGCTCTTCTGGTGGCTCAACCCGGCGTGCGCGCGCATCCGGATCTTCACGCCGCCCTTCCACATCCGATCGACGTTCCACGCGTCCCACACGCGCTTCGGGTTGCGGTACTCGTTCGGCTCCGTGATCAGCCGCGCCGGGACGCCGCGCGCGACCGCCTTCACCACGGCGTCGGCGTGCGCCTGCTGCGTGATGCGGTACATGCTCACGTCGATCGCCGATGGTTCCTTGCCGTAGAGCGCAATCGACCGTTGCGTATAGCTCTGCGCCGGCGGGAAGTTGAGCGCCGGATCGATCGAGTACGCCCCGTAGCTGCGCGCCGGCGGGTTCGTGATGTTGGCGTAGTCCGCGAAGCTGGTGTGATCCACCCACGAGTCGTCGAACTTCCGCATGAAGCTGTTCACGATGTCCGGATCGTTCGTGAAGTAGATCGACTCGTCGATGTAGTTGGTGTACGGCGAGACCGGGTGCCACGCGTTGTCGCTGAAGTTCGCGCCGCTGAACTCGACGACGTGCTGGCCGCCGAAGAGCGCCATCTTCCAGTGCAGGATCGACGAGGTGACGCGCTTGCGCATCGGGATGCCGGCCGACGCGAACGCGTCGAGGACGCTCTGGTTGTACGGCGACGAAGCGCTGCCGCGCGGATCGACCAGCAGCCGGACGCGAACGCCCGCGTTGAAGCGCGCAACGATGTGCTGGACGTAGTGGTTGTCCTCCATGAACCAGAAGCCGACGTCGATCTCCTGCCGCTCGTTGTCGATCAGGCTGAGCAGTTGGGTTCTGCAGTTCTCCGCCGCCGGATCACATAATCGTTCGAGCGCCGCCGCAGGCCGCGCCGCGAGCAGCAGGCTGCACACGCAGAGGGCGACACGTCTCATGCCGGACCTCTATTGCGAGCGCGGTGCCGGCCGGCTTCGCGGTATACGGCGTCAAAACAGACGCGCGGGCGTCGATGCTGCGACGGCCCTGGAAAAAATTACTGTGAGTTCTCGACACCGGGACCGCTCCCGGTAGAATGAGCGCCTGGTGGATTCCATCTTTCGCTTCCTGTTCAAATACCCCCCGCTGATGTTCCAGCAGGCGGACTTCAGCTGGGGGCTATCGCGAGCCGTCCTGCTCGTGGTGGCCGGCGTCACCGCCGCGGCCGTGCTGGCGCTCCTCACCTACCGCGGCGTGTCGGCCGCCGACCGGCCGCGCGATCGCGTCGTGCTGATCGGCTTGCGCATGGCTGCGCTGGCCGTGCTGCTGTTCTGCTTGTTCCGCCCCACGCTGGTCCTCAAGGCGGCTGTGCCGCAGCAGAACTTCCTCGGCGTGCTCGTGGACGACTCGCGCAGCATGGCGATCGCGGATCGCGATGGCCAGACGCGCGGCGCCTTCGTGCAGCAGCAGCTCGCCGGCCCGAACGGGCCGCTGCTGCGCGCGCTCTCGCAGCGCTTCGTCGTCCGCTTCTTCAGCTTCGCGTCCTCGTCGAATCGCATCGGCACGGCGGGCGATCTGAAATTCGGCGGCACCGCGACGCGCATCGCGCAGGCGCTCGATCGCGCGCGCGACGAGCTCGCCGGCCTCCCGCTCGCCGGCGTCGTGATGGTGTCGGACGGCGCCGACACGTCCGACGCCGCGATCGACGAGACGCTCGCGAGCATGAAGGCGCGATCGATTCCGGTGTTCACCGTCGGCGTCGGCCAGGAGCGCTTCGCCCGCGACATCCAGGTGACGCGCGTCGAGACGCCGCGCAGCGTCCTCAAAGGCACCGCGCTCGTCGTCGACGTCGTGCTCTCGCAGACCGGCTACGGCGGCCAGACCGTGCCCCTCAGCATCGAGGACGACGGGCGCATCGTGAGCACGCAGGAAGTGACGCTGCCGCCCGAGGGCGAGTCGGCGACGGTGAAGGTCCGCTTCACGGCCAACGAGGCCGGCGCGCGCGTCTTCAAGTTCCGCGTGCCGACGCAGCCCGGCGAGCAGGTGACACAGAACAACGCGCGCGACGCGCTGATCCAGGTGAACGATCGCCGCGAGAAGATCCTCTACTTCGAGGGCGAGCCGCGCTACGAGATGAAGTTCGTCCGCCGCGGCGTCGAGGACGACAAGAACATCCAGGTGACGATCCTGCTGCGCACGGCGGAGAACAAGTACTGGCGCGGCGACGTGAGCAACCCCGACGAGCTCGTGAGCGGCTTCCCCAAGACGCGCGAGGAGCTCTTCTCCTATCGCGCGATCATTCTCGGCAGCGTCGAGGCGGCGTCGTTCTCGCCCGAGCAGCTGCGCATGATCGCCGACTTCGTGAGCAAGCGCGGCGGCGGCCTGCTGATGCTCGGCGGCCGCCGATCGTTCGCCGAAGGCGGCTGGGGCGGGACGCCCGTCGGCGAAGTGCTGCCGGTCGTGCTCGAGGCGGCGAACCCGAAGTATTTCTCGTGGCTGACCGCGCGGCCGACGCGCGCCGGCGCCTCCTTCCCCGTCTCGCAGGTCGCGAGCGACGAGAAGTCTTCCGCCACCAAATGGGGCGACATGCCGGCGGTCTCGGCGGTGAACAGCGTGCGGCAGGTGAAGCCGGGCGCGACCGTGCTCCTCACCGCCGTCGACGATCGGCGTCAGGATCAGATCGTCCTCGCGTATCAGCGCTACGGCCGCGGCAAGGCGATCGCGATGCCGATCCAGGACTCGTGGTTGTGGCGGATGGAGGCGAAGGTTGCCGTCAACGACACGACGCACGCGATGTTCTGGCGGCGCCTGGTCCGCTGGCTCGTCGACGGCGTGCCCGAGCAGGTGAACATCTCGACGACGGCCGACCGCGTCGAGCCCGGCGAGCCGGTGAAGCTCACCGCCGAAGTGCTCGATGCCGCGTACGCCGAAGTGAACGACAGCCGCGTCGTCGCGAAGGTGACCTCGCCGTCGGGGAAGACGACGGAGCTGCCGGTCGAGTGGACGGTGACGAAGGACGGCGACTACCGCGCGAGCTTCGTGCCGGACGAATCGGGCATCTACGACATCGCGGTCGCCGCCGCACGCGATCAGAAGCCGCTCGGCAAGGCGGACATGCACGTGCGGGTGTCGGCCGGCGACGCCGAGTACTTCGACGCCGCCATGCGCGCGCCGCTGCTGAAGCGCATCGCCGAGGACACCGGCGGCCGCTTCTTCACGCCGGCCACTGTCGCGGCGCTGCCGGAGGCGATCAGCTACAGCGGCCGCGGCGTCACCGTCGTCGAGGAGCGCGAGCTGTGGGACATGCCTGCCCTGTTCCTCGCGCTGGTCGGCCTCGTCGCCGCTGAATGGGGCTACCGCCGCATGCGGGGCCTTGCGTGAGGAAAGCAACCACACGCCCGCCGCGAATGGTCCAGGAGAAAATAAAAGCTCTGCGGTCTCTGTGTGCTCTGTGGTTGCTTCCCGTGATCGTGTTTGTTGCCTGCGTGCTGTCGAACACCTCCGCTTTTGCACAAACGACACACCTCCTCGTCATCACGGGCGTCCCCGGCGACGAGGAGCACGCGAAGCAGTTCGGCAAGTGGGCCGACGCCTTCGTCGACGCCGCGAAGAAGAAGGACGCCGTCGCCGACGGGAACATCACCGTGCTCGCCGATCGCGCGGCGACGAAAGAAGGCGTCGAGAAGGCGTTCGCCGATCTCTCGGCGCGCGTCAGGCCGAGCGACGCCGTCGTCGTGCTGCTGATCGGCCACGGCAGCTTCAACGGGACGCAGGCGGCGTTCAACCTGCCGGGGCCCGACCTCACCGCGCAGGATTGGGCGAAGCTCCTCGGCAAGCTGCCGTCGCTGCGCGTGGCGTTCGTCAACACGAGCAGCGCGAGCGGCGCCTTCCTGCCGACGGTGGCGGCGCCCGGCCGCGTCGTCATCACGGCGACCAAGACCGGCGGCGAGCGCAACGAGACCGTCTTCCCTGAGTATTTCGTCGCGGCGTTCGCCGATCCGTCCGCGGACCGCGATCGCAACGGACACGTGTCGCTCGCCGAAGCCTTCGAGTACGCGAAGGCGAAAGTCGTGCAGGCGTTCCAGCAGAAGGGCCTGCTCCTCACCGAGCACGCGACGCTCGACGACAGCGGCGAAGGCCAGCTGGCGGCGCAGATGTATCTCGGCATCGGCCGCGCCGACGCGGTGCTCACGGCCGACACGAACGATCCGGCGGTGAAGAAGCTGGTGGACGAGAAGGACGCCATCGATCAGCAGATCGCCGGGCTCAAGCTGCGGAAGAACGGCATGCCGGCGGCGCAGTACGACGACCAGATGGAGAGGCTGCTCACCGAGCTGGCGCTCAAGACGAAGGCGATTCGCGATCTGCAGGCGAAGAAGGAGAAGCGTGACTAGGCGCGCCTGCGCGCGCCTCGCGTGTGTGCTCGCAGCCGTCGCGCTCGGCGGCGCGACCGCCGTCGCGCAGCGCCGCGGCGGTTTCGGCGGCGGCTTCGGGGGCCGCCGCGGGCGCGAGGCGATCCGCCCGAACACGCCGTACGACGGCCGCTTCACGTTCGTCCGCGTGCGCTACGGCCCCGACTACGGGTTCGCGTCGCAGGGGCTGCCGTGGTCGCACGACTACCCGGCCGGCGAGCAGCACTTCATGAAGATTCTCAGCGAGCTGAGCCTGCTCAACCCGCACACCGACGAGACCAACATCCTGACGTTCGACGATCCGCAGCTGTTCCGCTATCCCGTGGCGTATCTGTGCGAGCCGGGCGGCTGGACGATGACCGATCAGGAGGCGGCGAGCCTGCGGAACTACCTGCAGAAGGGCGGCTTCATGATCGTCGACGACTTCCGGATGCAGCACTGGGGCAACTTCGAGGCGCAGATCATGCGCGTGCTGCCCGAGGCGCGCATCTTCGATCTCGACATCGACAACCCGATCTTCCACGCGTTCTTCGAGATCAAGACGCTCGACGTGCCGCAGTACTACGATCCGCCGCCCGCCATCTTCCGCGCGATCTACGAGGGCAACGATCCGTCCAAGCGGATCATGGTGATGATCAACTACAACACCGACATCTCCGAGTTCTGGGAGTGGTCGGACACGGGCCTCAAGCCGATTGACGAGTCGAACGAGGCGTACAAGCTTGGCGTGAACTATGTGATTTACGGTATGACACACTAAAGGCCGGGCAGGCCGGGCAGGCCGGGCGGGTCACAGAGAACACAAAGGTGCAGCCTTTGCGACCTCCGTGACCCGCCAGACCCCGGCCCGCCAGACCCGCCAGGCCAACGCGGACGGCGCCAGTCACCGAGGGAGCGGACGTGGAACTCAACACTGTGGAATTCGAATCGGCCGACGATCTCGCGCTCGCCGACAAGATGAAGTTCGGACGACAGCAGATCATCACCGAGCTGGGCAAGCGGATCATCGGCCAGAGCGACGTCATCGAGCTGATTCTGCTGTCGCTCTTCGTCGGCGGCAACAGCCTGATCGTCGGCGTGCCCGGCCTCGCGAAGACGCTCCTCATCGCGACGCTGGCGCGCGTCCTCGACCTGAAGTTCAACCGCATCCAGTTCACGCCCGACCTGATGCCGTCGGACATCACCGGCACCGACATCATCAACGAGGACGCGAGCACCGGGCGCCGGCAGATGGTGTTCGCGCCCGGCCCGATCTTCGCGAACATCGTGCTCGCCGACGAGATCAACCGCACGCCGCCCAAGACGCAGTCGGCGCTCCTCGAGGCGATGCAGGAGCACCGCGTCACGATTCAGGGCCGCACCTACGAGCTCGCCGAGCCGTTCTTCGTCTTCGCGACGCAGAACCCGATCGAGCTCGAGGGCACCTATCCGCTCCCCGAGGCGCAGCTCGATCGCTTCATGTTCCACATCGTCATCGAGCACCCGCCGGAAGAGGAGGAGTTCGACGTCGTCCGCGCGACGACGGCGATCATCGATCCGCATTTCCAGCAGCCGGTGAACGGGGACGATCTGGTCGCGTTTCAGCGCCTCGTGCGGCGCGTGCCGATCGCGGATCCGGTGGCGCGCTACGCGCTGCACCTGGTGCGGACGAGCCGTCCCAAGTCGAAGCAGGCGCCCGAGAGCGTGAAGAAGTACGTCGCCTTCGGCGCGAGCGTCCGCGCGGCGCAGTATCTCGTCCTCGGCGCGAAGGCGCGCGCGCTCACGCAGGGGCGCTACCACGTGAGCTACGACGACATCCGCGCGCTCGCGCACCCGGTGATGCGCCACCGCGTGCTGACGAACTTCCGCGCGGAGTCGGAGGGCATTACGACCGACTCGATCATCGACGAGCTCCTCTCCGCTGTGCCCACGCCGAAATCGGGAATGTAACCAATGCGGATTGCGGATTGCGGACTGCGGATTGGAGTGCCGATGTCGAGATCGGTCAATCCTCAATCCGCACTCCGCAATCACTCCGCAATCCGCGCTCCGCAATCCGCAATCACTCCGCACTCCGCACTCCGCAATCCGCAATGACGCAGTCCCACGCCCTTCCCGGCGCTCGATACGTCGATCCGAAGATCCTGGCGCGGATCGGCAACCTCGAGCTGCTCGCGCGCAACGTGGTGGAAGGCTTCATCAACGGCCTGCACCGCGCGCCGTTCTTCGGCGCGTCGATCGACTTCGCCGAGCACCGCGGCTACGTCGCCGGCGACGACATCCGCCGCGTCGACTGGCGCCTCTACGCGCGCACCGACCGCTACTACGTGAAGCAGTACGAGGCCGACACGAACACCAACCTCTCCGTGCTGCTCGACGTGTCGCGGTCGATGAGTTTCTCGAGCCGCGGCATCCCGAAGCTCGAATACGGCTGCTTCGTCGGCGCGTGCCTCGCCTACCTCGCGCAGCGCCAGCGCGACCGCGTCGGCCTCATCACCTTCGACAACGACATCGTCTCGCACGTGCCGCCGTCGGCGAAGCACTTCAACGTCGTGCTCCACACGATGGATCGCGCGAAGCCGGAGCGCCGCGGCGATCTCACCGCGCCGCTCAAGAAGATGGCGGAGCACTTCAAGCGGCGCGGCATTCTCGTCCTCATCTCCGACTTCTACGAGGAGCCCGATTCGATTCTCGAGGCGATCAAGCCGCTGAAGTTCCTCGGCAACGATCTGGTCGTGTTCCACGTGCTCGATCCCGCCGAGATCGACTTCGGCTACGAGGACGCGTCGAGCTTCGAGGACCTCGAGACCGGCGAGCAGATTCCCGTGGTGCCGCAGTCGCTCGTGAAGGAATATCGACAGATGATCCAGGCGCACATCGCGGCGCTGACGACGAGGTTCTCGGAGCACCGGATCGACTACACCGTCCTCAACACGGCGGAGCCGCTCGATCGCGCGCTGTTCAGCTATCTCTCCTCGCGCGAGCGGTTGATGAGGGTCCGGTAGCACGGCGATGGCGTTTCTCACTCCGGCATTCCTGATCGGCCTGTCCGCGATCGCCATCCCGATACTCGTGCACCTGATTCAGCGCGAGAAGAAGCGCGTCATCGAATTCCCGTCGCTGATGTTCGTGCGGCGGATTCCCTATCAGTCCGTGCGCCGGCGCCGCATCCGCCACTGGGGCCTGCTGCTGCTGCGCGCCGCCGCGATCGCGCTCATCGTCGCCGCGTTCGCGCGGCCGTTCCTGCGCCAGGGCGCGACGGCCGCCGCCGCCATCGGCGGCGCGCGAGAGATCGTCGTCCTCCTCGACGACTCGGCGAGCATGGGCTACGGCGATCACTGGGCGCGCGCGCAGGACGCGGCGCGCTCCGTCGTCCGCGGCATGACGCCGAGCGATCGCGCCACGCTCGTCTTGTTCGGGCGGAACGCCGAGGAAAACATGCGCGCCACCGCCGATCGCACGCGCCTCGAGGCGGCGATCACGCGCAGCAAGGTGAGCTCCGGCGCGACGCGCTTCGGCCCCGCGCTGAAGCTCGCGGAGAGCATCCTGGGCCGATCGCCGATCAAGCGGCGCGAGGTCGTCCTCATCAGCGACTTCCAGCGCGCCGGCTGGACCGGATCGGAGGAAGTGCACTATCCCGACGGCATGACGATCACCGCGGTCTCCGTCGCGTCGCCAAAGACCGCGAACCTCGCGGTGCCGTCGGTGAGCTTCGCGCGCGCCTCGTTCTCCGGGCAGGAGCGCATCACCGTCACCGCCGGCCTGAGCAACAAGGGCGACGACGCGGTGCGCGACGTGCCGGTGACGCTGACGATCGACGGGCACGAGATTCAGACCGAGCGCGCGAGCGTCGCCGCGCACGCGTCGGGATCGGTCACTTTCACGCAGTTCACGCTCACGGGCCCGAACGTCCGCGGATCGATCCACGCCGGCGCCGATCCGATGCCGGCCGACAACAACTTCCACTTCATCATCGCGCCGAGCGCGCCGGTGTCGCTCGCGCTCGTCGACGCCGGCGACCGGTCCGCGTCGAGCCTCTTCCTCGCCAAGGCGCTCGCGATCGGCACGACGCCGACCTTCCAGGTGGAATCGGTCGCGGCGACGCGCATGACGCCGGCGGCATTCGACAAGCGATCGGTCGTCGTGCTGAACGACACGATGTTCCCGCCCGCGGCGGGCGGCGGCGTGCTCAAGCGCTTCGTCGAGCGCGGCGGCGGCCTCCTCGTGATCACCGGCGAGCACACGACGTGGCCGCAGGGCGAAGCCGATCTCCTGCCGGGCCGCCTCGGCGCGACGATCGATCGCACGAGCGGGCGCAGCGGCACGCTCGGCTACCTCGATTACAGCCATCCCGTCTTCGAGGTCTTCAAGGCGCCGCGCAGCGGCGACTTCTCCGCGGCGCACGTCTTCCGCTACCGCACGCTGCAGACCGGCCCCGGCGATCGCGTGCTCGCGCGGTTCGACGACGGCGCGGTGGCGGCAGCCGAGAAGAAGATCGGCGGCGGCCGATCGATCGTGTGGACCTCGACCCTCGACGACTCGTGGACCGACATCGCGGTGAAGCCGATCTTCCTGCCGCTCGTGCAGCAGATGGTCCGCTATCTCGCGCAGTACGAGCAGCCGGCCGCGTGGTTCACGGTCGGACAGGTCCTCGATCTCACCGCGCGCGCCAAGACGCGCGCCGATCGCATCGTCGTCACGCCGTCGGGCGAGCGCATCATGCAGTCGAGCGTCGGCGAGGGGAACGAGGGGCTGCTCGAGCTGAACGAGCAGGGCATCTACGAGATCCGCACCGCGGCCACGAGCGGCGGCCGCCCCGAAGCGATCGCCGTGAACCTCGATCCGGCCGAGTCCGATTTGAGCGCGATCGATCCGAGCGAGCTCGTGGCGGCGGTCACCGGCCATGCGATGCCGGAGAACGTCCAACCGGAGCAGACACAGGAGATGACGCGTGAAGAGGCCGAAAAGCGTCAGGCGCTCTGGTGGTACCTGCTGCTCGGCGGCCTCATGCTGCTCGCCGCCGAAACGGCCATCTCGAATCACCTGTCCCGGAAAGAAAAGTTCCTGTAATCTGATTGCGTAGCGGGCCAGGACGTCGGTAGCGCAGCCCTCTCGGCTGCATCAGGGGCGCGACATGGACCACCGCAGCGAGCTCATCGAGGTCATCCGGCGCGTGCGGAACCGCTGGCGTCTGAGGCTCGCGCTGCGCGGCGCGGTCATCGTCGTCGCCGGCACCGTGCTCGCGCTCCTGCTCTCCGCGTCCGGGCTCGAATCGTTCCGCTTCAGCGCGCCGGCGATCATTTCGTTCCGCATCATCACCGTCGCCGTCTTCGTCGGGCTTCTCTTCTACGGGCTCGTGTGGCCGCTGCGCCGCCGCGTCAGCGACGCGCAGGTGGCGATGTATCTCGAGGAATGCGATCCGACGCTCGAGGCGGCGATCATCAGCGCCGTCGAGGCGACGGCCGGCAGTGGATCGCCGGCGCACTCGCCTCGCCTCGTCGAGAAGCTCGTCGAGCAGGCGATCGATCAGTGCCGCGCGCTCGACGACGGCCGCGTCGTGGAGCGGACCTCGGTGCAGCGGCACGCCGCGTCGCTCGCCGCCATCGCGGCGCTCGTCGCGCTCGTCATCGCGTTCGGGCCGGCCTATCTGCGCCACGGCCTGTCGGCGCTGTTGATCATTTCCCGCAGCGCGGAAGCCTCCACGCCGTACAAGATCGAAGTGCAGCCGGGGAACACGAAAGTGCCGCGCGGCGCCGACCAGGCCGTGCGCGCGCGGCTGCTCGGGTTTTCGTCGAGCGACGTCAGCGTGATGATGCGCAACACGCCGAAGGCCGCGTTCGAGCGCGTGCCGCTCATCCCCGCGAAGGAGCCCGGCCAGTTCGAGGGGATGCTCTTCCACCTCGACAAGCCGACCGAGTACTACGTCGAGTCGAACGGCGTGCGATCCGAGAAGTTCACGCTCGCCGTCGTCGATCTGCCGACCGTGCAGCAGCTCGATCTCGAATACCGCTTCCCCGCGTACACCGGCCTCGCGCCGCGGAAGGCGGAGGGCGGCGACGTCGCGGCGATTCGCGGCACCGATGTGGTGCTCCACGTCACGCCGACGATGAGCACGCCGGACGGGAAGATTCGCCTGAGCGACGGCGGCGCGATGCCGCTCACGCGCCAGGCGGACGGCACGCTCACCGGCAGCTTCACGATCGCGCAGCAGGGCTTCTATCGCATCGAGCTCACCGGGCCGCACGGCGAGAAGGTGGACGCGTCGCCGCAGTACACGATCGACGTGATCGACGACGAGCCGCCGTCGGTGCACTTCACCAAGCCGGGCCGCGACACGCAGGCGAGCCCCGTCGAGGAGCTCTTCCTCGAGGCGCGCGCCGACGACGACTACGGCGTGAAGTCGCTGCAGCTGTTCTACTCGGTGAACGGCTCGACGCCGAAGTCGATCAGTTTGTTCGGCGGCTCGCGTCCGCTGCCGGAAGTGAGCGCCGGGCACACGATCTATCTCGAGGAGCTGGGCCTCAAGCCGGGCGACTTCGTCTCCTACTACGCGAAGGCCTCGGACACCGACGCCGTGCAGGGATCGAAGACGACGACCAGCGACATCTACTTCGTGCAGATCCGCCCGTTCAAGAAGGACTACAAGCCGGCGCAGTCGCAGGCCCAGGGCGGCGGCGGTGGTGGCGGCGGCGGCCAGCAGGTCGGGCAGCTCTCGCAGCAGCAGCGCGAGATCGTCGCCGCGACCTTCAACATCGTCCGCGACAAGGCGAAGACGAAGCCGGACAAGTATCGCGAGAACGTGGTCTTCCTGAATCTCGCGCAGGCGAAGCTGCGCGAGCAGGTCGAGGAGCTCGTCACGAAGCTGAAGTCGCGGCTCGGCGCCGTCGATCCGTCGTTCAACACGATCGCGGAAGTGCTGCCGAAGGCGGCCGAGGAGATGAAGGCCGCCGAGTCGGAGCTGAAAGGCCTGAAGGCCGACAGCGCGCTCTCGCCGGAGCAGCGCGCGCTGAAGCTGCTGCAGGAAGCCGAGCAGCAATACGAGCTGCAGGTGGCGCAGCAGCAGGGCGGCGGCGGCGGAGGCGGCGGCAATAACGCGATGGCCGAGGACCTCGCGGATCTGTTCGAGCTCGAGCTCGACAAGCTCGCGAACCAGTACGAGATGCAGCAGCGCGCCGAGCAGCAGCAGGGCGATCAGCAGATCGATCAGCTCGTCGAGAAGCTGAAGGAGCTCGCGCGCCGGCAGCAGCAGGAGCTCGAGCGGCAGCGCCGCATGGCGCAGGCGGGCCAGAGCGGATCGGGCAACTCGAGCGCCGCGCAGCGCGAGCTCGCCGAGCAGGTGGAGCAGATGAAGCGGCAGCTGCAGCAGCTGACGCGCAACGAGCAGCAGCGCCAGCAGCTGAACGACGCCATGCAGAAGCTGCAGGACGCGGCGAACGCGATGCGGCAGGCGGCCGCGAACGGATCGAAGGACGGCGGCGCGCAGGCCACTCAGGCGCTCGATCGGCTGCGCGAGGCGCAGCAGAAGCTCGAACGCAACCAGGGCGGCCGCGGCGATCGCGATCTGCAGCGCGCGCAGCGCCAGGCCGAGGAGCTCGCGAGCGAGCAGAAGGAAGTCGCCTCCGACGTCAACAGCCTCGATCAGACGCAGGCGGGGCCGGGCCGCGACGCGAAGGCGAAGACGCTCGGCGAGCGCAAGGACGCGATGGACGCGAAGGTCGCCGATCTGCAGCAGCAGCTCGAGAAGCTCGCGAACCAGATGCGCCGCGACGAGAAGGAGGCGGCGCGCAAGCTCGATGAGGCCGCCGGCAGCATCCGCGACAAGCGCATCCGCGAGAAGATCCGCTACACGCAGCGCGTCATTCAGCAGGGCGGCGGAAACGCGCGCGGCATGGAGGACGACATCGGCGCGAACCTCGACGCGCTGCAGAAGAAGATCGGCGACGCCGCCTCGGCCGTCGGCCGCCAGTCGAAGCAGGATTCGCTCGCGCGCGCCGCCGACAAGACGCGCGATCTCGTGCGCGGCATGGAATCGCTCGATCAGCGCATGCGCGATCGCGCGCAGCAGGGCAAGGGCCAGGGCAAGCAGGCGCAGAACGGCCAGCAGGGCCGGCAGCAGGGACAACAGGGCCAGCAGGGACAGCAAGGCCAGCAGGGACAACAGGGGCAGCAGGGCCAGAACGGCGGCCAGCAGGGGCAGCAGTCCGACGGCGGGCAGCGGGGCGGCGGCGGCGCGAACGACGGCGCCAACGCCGGCTCGCCGACGCGCGACGGCGGCTACTGGGGCGGCGACGCGCGCAACTGGGGCGGCTACGGCTACGGTTGGCGCTGGAATCCCGACGACATCCGCCAGTTCCGCAACCAGTGGCGCGAGTGGGCGAACGACGCGGATGCGCTTCGCCGTCAGCTGCAGCAGGCCGGCATGAGCCCGCGCGAGCTCGAAGACGTGCTGCGCGATCTGCGGCAGTTCGACAACGACCGCGTCTACGCCGATCCGCAGGGCCTCGAGAAGCTCCAGGCCGCGGCAATCGAGAAGCTGAAGAAGTTCGAGTTCTCGCTGCGCCGCAAGGCGGACAACGGGAACGACTCGCTGTCGCTCTCAGGATCCGATCAGGTGCCGGAAGGCTTCAGGCAGGCGATCGAGGAGTACTACCGCTCGCTGGCGAAGAAGCCGGCGCAGCAGGTGCCGCAGCGCTGAAAAAGCATCGCTGAACCTCCGGTCGCGCGCCTCAGAACGCGCGCGACACGATCCACGCGAGGCGTTCGCGCAGCACGAACGCCGCCGCCGCCGCTCCGACGGCGAGCCCGAGCACGAGCACGGGCGCAAGGCCGCGCGGCTCGCCTTCCACGTTCGCAATCAGCGGATCATCATCGTCGAATTCCGGCAGAAGCGCCGGCGGGACATGCGCTGGCTCCGGCGCGTCGGGCCTGAGCGCCGGCATGTCGCGATCCAGCCGCGCGACGTGCTCGTCGGCCACGCGGCGCGCGCGCGCGGCCGGCGGCTTCGCGTCGAGGCGCCCGAGCTCCTCGAGAAACGCGCGATCGTCCATCAACGAAGGGGTGTCGGCCATGAGTGGTGTGTCGTCGAGCCTCAGTCCGCGCGCGCGCCGGCGGGGATCGGATCGTCGGACGCGCCGGCGTGCGCGAGCGACGCCGCTGGAAGCGTAAGCCGGAACCGCGCGCCGCGATCCGACGGCACGAGCACGAGCGATCCGCCGTGCGCTTCGGCGATGCCGAGGCTGACCGACAGGCCGAGCCCCGTGCCCTCGCCCACCGGCTTGGTCGTGAAGAAGGGCTCGAACACGCGGCCTGCCGCGCCGGCCGGCACGCCCGGCCCGTCGTCGGCGATCTCGAGAAATGCCCCGCCGTCGTGCTGCCCCGTGCGAATCGAGATCGTCCCTGCCGCTCCGGTCGACCGCACCGCGTGCTCGGCGTTCAGCAGCAGGTTCACGATGATCTGCTGCACCTGCTCCCGGTTGGCGACGACGAGCGGCACGTCCACCGAGTACTCCTGCAGCACCGTGATGGTGCGCGTGCGGTAGTCGAACGATCGGAGCGCGAGCGTCGATCGCGCCACATCGTTGAGATCCGCGACCGAGCGCTCGAGCGTCTCGCGGCGCGCGAAGAGGAGCAGGCCGTGAACGATCTTCGCCGCGCGGCTCGCGTCGGCGCGAATCTGCTCGAGGTCCGCGCGCACGTCTGGGCGCGTCTCCGCGTTGATCAGCAGCTCGCTGAATCCCATCACCGCCTGCAGCGGGTTGTTGATCTCGTGCGCGACGCCGGCGACGAGCTGCCCCACCGCCGACAGCCGCTCGCTGTGAATCAGCTGCTCCTTCAGCCGGCGTTCCTCGGTGATGTCCTGCTCCACCGAGACGATGTGCGTCGGCCGCCCGTGCGCGTCGACGATCGGCGCGATCGACGCGCTCACCGGAAACGCGGTGCCGTCCTTGCGCGTGCGCATCACGGTGCCGCGCCATCCGCCGCCCACCCGCGCCATCGTCTGAATCTCGTCGCGCGTCACCGTCTCGTGCGCCAGCAGCTCCGCCGGGCTGAGCGTCGCGAGCTCCTCGCGCGACCGCCCCACGGCTTTGCAGAACGCGGTGTTCGCGTGGCGGCAGCGGCCCTCAGGCGTCATCACGACGATCAGCTCGCGCGCCTGCTCGAGGACTTCCGCCATCAGCTTCATCGTGCTGCTCGCCTGCTGCAGCTCCGCGCGCTCGGCGGCGATGCGCGCGACGAGCAGCGGCAGCACGGAGATGAGCGTCACCGCCGTCGACAGATCGCGGAAGCTCTTCGACGCTTCGTCGGGGATGAGATGGCGCAGCCCGAAATCGAGAAAGGGCAGCAGCGCGACGGCCGTGAAGATCACCCACGGCCTCGGCCGCGACAGCTCCTCGTCCTGGCTTTCGTCGGCGAGCGAGGCGTCGGACGAAGGCGCCGACGCCGCCGCCCACGGGAAGAAGGCGAACGGCAGGATCCACGTGAAGTCGTACACGAACCCGCTGCGGTACAGGCCAGGCGCGATCTCGATGTTGCTCAGCGTGAGCGTCGCGAAGCCGACGAGCGCGCCGAGCGAGAGCCGGCGGTATGTCTGCCGCCACGGCGTCTGCCGCGCGACGATCGTCGCGGCGAACATCGCGACCACGACGAGCAGCTGCTGCAGCTCCGACACGAGCTTGAGCTGCGCCGACATCGCGCCGCCGGCGCCGGCGTCGGGCGTCGTGACGAAGAACGAATACAGGAATCCGGTGACGACGGCGAGCCCGGCGATGTCGATCGCGGTGGTCGCGGCGAGCGGCTCGCGCGCGCCGCGATGCGGCTGCGCGAGGAGCGCGAAGAGCGGCGCCACCGCGCCGAACAGCGCGAACACGGCGGGCCAGGCCAGCCACGTGTCGCGCGCGAACATCAGCTCGTCCGCCGCCCACCCGCTCAACCCGATCGCCGACATCGCGAGACCGAGCGCGATCGTCGCCCAGAAGAGCCACTGGCAGCCGCTCCACGTGTGGCGGCGCCGCACGATGACGAGGGCGCCCGTCATCGGCGGGACCACGAGCGCGGCCGCGCGGAACCATCCGAGCACGATCGGCTGATCGCGCAGGAGCCAGCCCACGGTGACGTAGCCGAACGAGTACAGGATGCCGAGCAGCAGCCAGAACATGGGTTTGCCGGTGCTTCCTTTTTCGGCAGAAACCTCGCGCGGCATCAGGCGGCGCGCGCATGCAGCGCCGTGCACCGCCGCGCAGGCGTGCGCGTTCAGTCGCGCAGGACGTCCGCGAGCGCACGCTGGGCGGCGAAGTAGCCGCACATGCCGTGCACGCCGACCCCCGGCGGCGTCGACGCCGAGCAGATGTAGAGGCCGCGCACCGGCGTCGAGTAGGCGCGGAATGTCGGCCGCGCGGCGAGCTGCGCCAGGTCGCTGATCCCCGCGCCGATGTCGCCGCCGACCAGGTTCGGGTTGGCGCGTTCGATGTCGGCCGGCGTGCGCACGGAGCGCGCCATGATGCGCGCGCGGAATCCCGGCGCGAAGCGCTCGATCTGCTCCTCGATGCGCGGCAGCATGTCGGCGGTGGACGCGTGCGGCACGTGGCAGTAGCCCCACGCCGTCTGCCGATCGGCGGGCGCGCGCGTCCAGTCGAAGACCGAGGGCTGCGTGATCAGCACGAACGGCCGCTCGGGCACGCGGCCGTTGAACGCGTCGCGCTCGGCGAGCGCGATCTCTTCCATCGTGCCGCCGACGTGCACCGTGCCGGCGCGGCGGCACGCCTCGGCGCGCCACGGGATCGGCGCCTCGAGCGCCCAGTCCACCTTGAAGACGCCGGCGCCGTAGCGGTAGCGCTCCAGCTGACTGCGATACCACGCCGGAAAACGGTGGCCGGCGATCTTCAGCAGCGGACGCGGCGACAGATCGCAGAGAATCGCCTTCGCCGGCGGCACGTCGTCGATGTTCGCGACGGGCGCGCTGGTCAGGATCTCGCCGCCGAGCGATCGCAGGTACGACGCGAGCGCGTCGGTGAGGCGCTGCGATCCGCCGCGCGGGAACACCCATCCGGCGACGTGCGCCATCGCACCGAGCACGAGGGCGAACGCCGCCGTGGGCCGCGTCTCGAGCGGCATCATGCCGTGCGCGGCGATGCCGGCGAAGAGCGCACGGGTGTTCGCGCGCGTGAACCGCCGCCGCGCGAAGCGCTCGGCGGGCTGCAGCGCCATCAGCCCGAAGCGCGCGAGCGCGAGCGGATGCGTCGGCATCCGCGGCGGCCCGAGCACCGACATCTCGATGTTCGGCCACGCTTCGACGACGGCGCCGAGCGATCGGCGGTACGCGGCGGCGTCTTCTTTCAGGTCGTCGGCCGTCTTGTCGAGCGACGCGTACATCGCGCCCGCCGACCCGTCGTCCATCGGGTGCGCCAGCATGACCGGCGGCGCGATCCAGTCGAGGCCGTGCTCGGCAAGCGGCAGCGTGCGAAACAAGGGCGACGCCGCCGCGAGCGGGTGAACGGCCGAGCAGACGTCGTGGACGAAGCCCGGCAGCGTCAGCTCGGCCGACCGCACGCCGCCGCCGATGGTCGATTCCGCTTCGTAGACGACAACTTTTCGGCGAAGCCGCGCGAGCACGATGGCGGCGGCGAGGCCGTTCGGGCCCGAACCGATGACGATCGCGTCGGGTTGTCTCATGAGGTGAGCACGCGTGTTGCTTTGATCGATCATCGCTGATCGACCGACTGCAAGCTATGACCGATGCGCTGCCGGGCTATTGGCTGTCGCGCTTGGTGTTCGAGCGCGCGCTGGCGCTGATGTATTTCGTCGCGTTTCTCGTCGCGGCGAACCAGTTCGTGCCGCTGCTCGGCGAGCACGGGCTGACGCCCGCGTCGCGCTTCGTCCGATACGTGCCGTTCCGCGCGTCGCCAAGCCTCTTCTATCTCGCGCCCACCGATGCGGCGTTCCGCGCCGCCGCCTGGGCTGGTGTGATTCTATCGGCGATTGCCGTCGCCGGGCTCGCCGATCGTCGCCATGCGCTCGTGTCGGCGGTGCTCTGGGCGGCGATGTGGGCGCTGTATCTCTCGTTCGTCAACGTCGGGCAGACCTTCTACGGGTTCGGGTGGGAGACGCTCCTGCTCGAGGCCGGCTTCCTCGCGATCTTTCTCGGAAGCGGCCGCGGTGCGCCGATCGCGTGGGTGAACTGGGCGTACCGCTGGCTGCTGTTTCGCGTGATGTTCGGCGCCGGGTTGATCAAGCTGCGCGGCGATCCGTGCTGGCGCAACCTCACGTGTCTCGATTACTACTTCGAGACGCAGCCGATGCCGAATCCTCTCAGCTGGTACTTCCACTGGCTCCCCGCGTCGGTTCACCGCGCGGGCGTCGTCTTCAATCACGTGGCGGAGCTGGGCGTGCCGTTCGCGTACTTCGCGCCGCAGCCGATCGCGTCGATCGCGGGGCTGGTGACGATTGTCTTTCAGCTGGTGCTGATCGTCAGCGGCAACCTCTCGTGGTTGAACTGGATCACGATCGTGCTGTGCATTCCGACGATTGATGATCGCTGGTTCGCGTGGCTGCCGATCGGCGTCCCCGCGGCCGAGGCGCCGCACCTGGCGCAGCGACTCGTCACCTACGCGGTGCTCGGGGTGGTCGCGCTGTTGAGCGTCGCGCCGCTGCGCAACATGTTGTCGCCGGCGCAGGTGATGAACACGTCGTTCGATCCGCTGCATCTCGTGAACACCTACGGCGCGTTCGGGAGCATCACCCGGACGCGCAACGAGATCGTCATCGAGGGGACCGACGAGGAGAACCTCACGCCGGCGGCGAAGTGGCGCGAGTATGAGTTCAAGGGAAAACCCGGCGATCCCGCGCGGATGCCGCGGCAGTTCGCGCCGTATCATCTGCGGCTCGACTGGCTGATGTGGTTCGCCGCGTTCTCGACGCCGGAGGAGCACGGGTGGTTTTCTGCGCTGCTCGTGCGGCTGCTCGAGGGCGAAGGCGGCGCGCTGTCGCTCTTGCGCGTGAACCCGTTTCCGGACCGCCCGCCGCGCTACGTCCGCGCTATGTACTATCGGTACCGCTTCACGACGCGCGACGAGCGTCGCGAGACCGGGCGATGGTGGAATCGCGAGCTCGTCGGGACCTACTTCGCGCCGGCGTCACTGAAGGCGCAGCGGTGACGGGAGAGGAGTAGACTGTCGGCTGAGGCTTGGGTATGAACTCTAGGGCGCTCGCGGCGGCGGTCGCAGTCATCTTCGCGCTGTCGATGCCGCGCGACGTCGCGGCGAAGGGTAACGGCGGCGGACACTCCGGCGGCGGACATTCCGGCGGCGGACATTCCGGCGGCCACGCAGGCGGCGGCCATTCGGCCAGCGCCCGTTCCAGCGGACAGGCACGATCCGGCGGTGGCGGTGCGCGCACCGGCAGCGGCAGCGCGCGCGGCGGCGCGAGTCAACCGGCGCCTGCGCCTGCGGGGACCGTTCACGGCGGCGGCCGCATGACCGCGGGGGCTTCGCCGGCCGGCGGCGCCAGCCAGCCGCACACCGGGTCACGATCGCCGAACGGTCACCTCGTCGTCGGCACGGCGGCGCCGCGATCGCCGCACGCACAAATCGTCCTCCCCGTCGCACCGACTATCTATCTTCCGCAGATCTTCCGGCCTCACTTCGTCGGCTTCGGGTTCGGCTACGGCGTCCGCCGCCTCGGCCTCGGCTACAGCGGGGCGTACTACGGACTCGCCTACGATCACCCGCTCTTCTGCGGGGACATGATCGACTGCTACGCGGCGCCCGTCTACGGCGCGGTCGAAGCGCCGGCGCCGTACGAGGCTCCTCCGGCGGCGCCAGACGAGGCCGCGACGATCCTGCTGCAGGTGCAGCCGACGTCCGCGCAGATCTTCGTCGATGGTGAGTTCGTCGGGACCGTCGACGACCTGCAGTCGGCGCTCATCGTCGCGCCCGGCGTCCACCGTGTCGAGTTCCGCGCGCCGGGCTACGACCCGCTCGTCGTCGACGTCCGCGTCGCGCCCGGCGGGCGCATCACATATCGCGCGTCGCTCAAGCCGTCGGCGTGACGGTGGTAGGATCGGAGCAGTCGGGGCGTAGCGCAGCCTGGTAGCGCACCTGCCTTGGACGACTACGATCCGTCTCCATCGCTTCCATCGCGTTCGACGTTTTTCCTAGCGTTTTCTTCAATTCTGGGGTCTGCTCTTGCGAGGCAGATGTGTTAGCGCATCTGCCGCACGCACCTGCTTTTTCACCGGACTGTCCCAGAATGACCAGGGTGCGACAACGTAAATGCCATGGCTCTGACGAAGGAGTTTTCGGAAACGGTAGCGGCACGCCTTCGAGCGGACCGCGCATACCGGAAGGAACTGCTGCGTAAAGCTGGCGCTTGACGTTGGCGCAGATCGTCCGAAAGCTTCTGCGTTAGACCCAACCCATCAACGGCGAACAGTCGCGTTGATGTAGTCGCGCAGTATCGCCTTCGCGGCCCCGAGGTCCCCGCTGAGCAGGGAGAAGAGGGCTTCCCGCGACGAATCTCCAGAGCTTGCGGCGATCGTCGCTCAAGAGATCATCGCTGATTCCTCTCAGCGAGTTCACTGCCGACCATCGCGCGTCGACCTCACCGTCGAACGCAGTTCGCGAAATCTACGCGCCTTCCGACGACGACAGTTCGCTCGCGCAAGCGGCGGATCGTCCTCAACACTCGCGCTGCAAAAAATAGCGCACACGCGGGTTCGACGTATCGAGCAGCGCTCGATGCGAAGAACCGTGCGGAGACTGGCTTCCGCAGCGAACCCACGGTGCGACAGTGACCGTTCCCAAACGCTCCGAGCCACCAAAAGGTGCCTGTCCGAAATGCGGCAGTGCTCGCACCACGATTCTCGGGCAATCCAGTAAGCCGCCGCTCGTTCACCGCCGCTGCCAAGCGTGCGGACACATGTTCAGTCGCGCATCATGATCGGATGGGTCTGCGTTGGCAACACCACGAGCGCATGACCCGAGACATGAGCAACGACTCGATGACGACATCCCTCATCCGGCAATATTACGGCTGGTTCAACGAACGCCGATTGTCGGACGCTGCCGGTTTGTTTGCCGACGACGCGGATGTCGAACTGATTCCCGGCGAACGCGCGCAGGGTGGTAGCGGGTACCTGCGGTTCGCACACGCGTGGGTCAGTGCATTCCCCGACGCGACATTCGCCATTCAACAGATCGAGCACCGCACCGAGACGCTGGCGGAAGTCTACTTGCTCGCAACCGGTACCCATCAGGGCACGCTCGCTTTCGGAGTGTTATCGATTCAGACCGGGCGGCGCGAAGGCGACGTTGCACGTCCGCGAACTGCTCGACATCCGAAACGGCAAGATCGTATCGTCGGCACTGACCGCCGACCTCAATGACCTCGTCACCCAACTGTCGCGCGTAGACTACGGGGAACTTGCCGGACATCTCGAGCGGATTCGCGCGTTGAGCAACGACCTGGCGCACGCGGCGGACGACCCGGCGCGCCAACGACACATCGTCAATCGGCTCGGCGTCGAACTCGACGCCGCGCGTCGAGCGACACGCCCGCATTCTTACGGATAGGAGCGCCCGTGCTACCTCTGCCGTTGATCGGGAGTGACAACTCGTCTGTTTCCGCGCATACTGCGACCACATGCCGCTAGAGCAGCCATCGACAGGCACCAGTCTGATCGACGTTCTCGACCGAGTGCTCGATAAAGGCATCGTGATCGATGCGTGGGTGCGTGTCTCGGTCGTCGGGATTGATCTGGTGACCATCGAGGCACGTGTAGTCGTCGCCTCGATTCAGACTTACCTGCAATATGGCGACGTGGTTGCTGCACTGACACCTGCCGCGCCGCCTGCGACGAGGCAGCAGGACAACGCTACATTCATTCCCATCCATCCAGACGCCAGTCGTTTGACGCGTCGGTTTCTGCGGGCGCCGTCAGCCTGAGAGCGCGCTCCGTAGGAGCACCAGCGGTGACGGTTCGCCGCGAACAGAACCCTGCCCGAACCGCTTGCCAGAATCGGTCGTTGGATGATTCATTGAGTTCATCGCTCGTTGCACGGATCTGTCCGCGCCCCGTGGACGCACACGTGATCGCGGCTCGCTCCGTCCTTGACCACCGAACGCCCGATTGTCTCGTGTGCGTCCGGACAAAGTCTGCCTCTGGCGCGTCTTTCGGCGCAGCCGCTTCGTCTGCCAGATGCGCCGTTTCCCAAGCGACTCACATAACTCGCTCCACGAGAACGAGTTCGACGGTGCGCGCGGGCGAACAGCGGTCGGAAGTCGTTCTTCGGCAGTAGCCTTGCGATATAGGCATCACCGACCTTGGTCAGTCCAACACGTCTGTTCGCGTGAAGGTCCGTTGAAAACGATTCTTGTGGCATCCACGATGTTCGCCGCTGCGTATGGCAGTCGCATGCTGCCGATGACGGCGGCGGTGCACGTCGGTGTGCGCAGCGAAGCGATCATGACTGCTGCCGTCCTGCTCGTCGCCGCGTCGGTGATGCGTCTGACGTTCACTGCCGAGCGCATGCGATAGTTTCGCGGTGCCCTCAGCCGCGCTCTCGACAGCCGCCGATATCCGCAGGCTGTCGACACTCCCTGTTGCGCATCGCGGAAGCTCTATTCAGGCGCGTATGTCGTAGACGCGCCGTCGGGCAGAGGAACTGGTCACTGTGGTTGATTCACTCTTCGCGCGCATTCGGATCTGCAAGGTGCCACCGACGGAATCTCTTGAAGGCTGGGATCTGCGTCCGTTTGACTTTCGTCAAGGACAAGTGTGGGACGTTGATCGCCGTCTGGCTGACATCCTCATCGCGTGGGGATACGCGCAAGCAGCGCAGCATGACGGCGACCAGACACAACCGGCTAATATATCGAGGTCCAGGCGGTGGACGTGAGAACATGCCGCCGGATCGGACCGACCGGACCGGGAACGCGGCACGCAGCCGAATGCGGAAGTGGCGATTCATGAATCGTAGACGCTCGACCCGTCGTCACCAGCGCCGCGTGCCTGCGCGAAGCAGATCGGTGATCGCACCATCGGCGTCTGCGATGACCGCCTCGTGTGAATCGCACACGCGCGCATAGAGCGGTTCGCCGTTCAATGTGATGCGCACCTCGTAGAAGCCGCAGTCGTCTTCGTTCTGCACGAGGGCGATGTCACACACCACCATCGCACGCTGACCGGGACGCTGTAGCGACCACACGGGGCGTGACGAGGACCGTTCGGAGACCCATTGATCATGTGAGTCATATCCCCGCCTTCGCCGCAGCGGACGGGCATGTTATTCACACCAAAGGTCGCGCGAACCTCAGCCATTGTTCGTCGTGCAAAGCGAGCCCTCGCCTGCTACACTGCGCGCCGGTATCATGCCCCGGCGTCGTCAGAGTCTCACAAAATCCGTTCGGGATCGGGCTTCAGAGAAACCGCGTTCAGCCAAGGACATGGCTGCACGTGTCACCGCGTTGGAAGACATGTGCGCCAGCATGAAATGCACGCTCGACGTGCAGTTCAAGCGCATCGCCGCCATCCAAGCCCATCTCGATCATGTCACCGCGAAGGTCAGCGGACGGTAAATGTCGATTCCGCGATACTCGCTGAAATCTCCCAGCTGTCAACAACGTGGCAACGCCCGCGCTTCGGCACGCTGATCGGCGCGAACGGAGCCGACCGCTCGTCCTCTTCATCGAGGACAATCTCACGCAACTCGACCTCTACTCGATGCTGATCGAGGACGAACTGAGCGTGGTGAAGGCGTCGCGCGGCGAAACCGGGTACGACCTCGCTGTGAGCGAACAGCCGGACGTGATTGTGCTCGATCTGCTGTTGCCAGATGCCGACGGATTGGCGGTGCGCGAGCGACTGCGGACTAACCCAGCGACAGTCTCGATCCCCGTGATCGTGTTGACCGGTGACGACGCGGCATATGCGCGCGCCGAACACGTGCGGTCGCAGTTCAGCGATGTGCTGTCGAAGCCGTGTCCCGCTGACCGGTTGCTCTCGGCGATCCGTAAGGCGGCACTCGGAACAGATGCTCCGTAGCGTGCGTGGACATTGGCACGCACTTGAGTATCTCGCAAGATGCGCCATCCGCGGTGAAACGGTTCAAGCACTGTCCGCGGTGCGGTTCGGTCAAGACCAGCAGATCGCGAGTCCGCTGGTTCGAGAAGTGGCGCGCGATGATGAGTCGGCGACGACCCCATCGCTGCTTCGACGGCCATCGTCGGTTTTGGAGTAAACCAACGGACACGGTCAGGCGCTCCGATCCGTCGGATTGATCACGAGCCGATGTCCCGACGCGCGCCTAAATCACCCACCCGTGCGGACCGTTCCACCCTTCGACGTGAAGCGCCCGCTGGACTTGCTCCTGCCGGTCCGCGAGTGCGCCGCTATCGGTAAACATCTCGACGCGTTCCGATCCATCGGCGTCGATGAAGCGCAGTTCGTAGTTCTTCGGACTCAGTTCTAGTACCTCGACCCGGACGTGCTTCCCGTTTCGCTCAAACCACACGAACATGCGACACGGCTCCCGATCTTTCGTATCGGCTCGACGGACGAGTGCCTTTAGGGGCAGATGCCACGCGGATTGACCGTGCGATCCTTACGTCTTGTTGGCTTTGCGTCGCGCCGCCCAATAGCGTTTCATGCGCAGCGACACCGCCTTCCGTGCCGCGGCCGACATCCGCGACCGCCGCCGACGACGACGACGACCGGACATTGCACCAGAGTCCGTGGACGCGGTAGCAGCGCCACGCCCGCGCCGTGTGGCGTTTGACGATGAACGAAGATGCGGAAAGCTAGGTCGCAATGCAGCGGCGGGCAGATTAGTTGCGGATCTTCTCACGCAGGTGGGACACTTCGTTTTTCAGAGCGTTGACAGTCTTTTCGAGTCGGCCGACTTGCTCGCTGCACGTCTCGAAGCACTGCTTCCACAATGCGGCCGATACGATGCCGATCCCAAACTGACTCGCCTGGTTGCCCTCGATGATCGCGATATTCGCGTAGCGGACGTCGTGCTCTATGGCTCGACGCAGCTCCTGGCGGTCGCCGCCAGACCGTTCCATCAGATCGAGAACAGGAGCGGTTCCAACGCGCGCCGATGACCACATCAAGACCTCCGACGTGCCGTGCTCACCCACCACGTCGGCCTCGACCGACGCCGGCGCCACATTCAACCGGCGAGCGAGGTGATGCCGAAACCGCAAGCTATCAAGGTATGTCCCGCTGCTCAACACGCGCGTGAATCCGGCGGCGCGAACAAGATCGGCCAGGGGATCTGGTGGATCCGTGAGGACCAGGATCAGCGCGTTCAGGGCCACTTGGGAGAGTCGCGGCAAGATGTCTTGTAGACGCCGACATTCGTTTCGAGCAGCCTGAGGCGGCCTGCCGGATCGCCGCGGTCGGTCGCGCCACCGCTTTTCTCATTGATCCCGGCGGCGATGACCACCAGCTCCGCGCCGGCGAGATCCGAATAATCTCCGTCGGCAATGTCGGCGACGAACGCCAGCGGCGCGCCGTAACCAATATCCATGGCGATGGCACGAGCTCGCTATCTTCACGATGCCCCTCCGATCAAAGGCTGAGGGCGTTACGCAGCCACGGCGCTCAGGGTCGCATCCCTTCTGCTAATCGTGACGGGACTGCGCATCCAGATACGCAGCAATGGCACACACGGTCGACGCGGCGCCAGCGACGCCAAGCGTAAGCGCCGCCGAGTACCGAAGAAGTAGAGCGCCGGCCGCGGCTCCCGTCAGCACGCTCATCACAAACCCGACACGCCTGAGCACCCCTTGATTGCTGCCGCCCGCAAACACTGAATCGGCGCCGATGCCGGTGAGTGTCATCGTCAACACCGTCGTGTTCACCTCGCGCTCGCCGAGCCGACGTATGGTTGCGTTCCGCATTCCCATCGCCAGGCCCGTCAACACGATGACAAGGTAAGTACTCGCTGAAGGTGCATCGGCTCCGCCCGACGGGCTGCCGGCCACCATCGCCGACATGAACAACAACCCGGCTTCAGAGCCAAATGCGGCAGCTGGCCAGCGATTCGTTGAAGAACGCATCGATCTCGCCAGTCGCACGCCGAGCACCGGACCGACCAGAAACGCGGCGAGCGCCGTCATAGAGCGACTGACGGACAACGATTCGGCACCGGCAACAGCGAACCCCAGCAACACGACGTTGCCCGTCATGTTTGCGGTGAAGACATGGCCGAACGCCAGGTAGCACACCGCGTCGACGATGCCGGTCACCGCTGAGAGCCCGAACAGCACCGGAGTCCGGAGAGGACCGCGTGACGGAGATGCCGTCAGACGAGTCGTTTCAGCGGGGGCGTTCACCGATCACCCTCTCCATATGATGGTTGCCGCAACCGCCGACCGTATGCGACCGTAGGTTACTCGTTTTCGTCGGGCTCGCGGTGCCTATCAGCCTTCCGTGAAGCTCCGACGAGCGTTTCGGCTGGCAGCAATCTGCTCGATTCGTTTTGTGCTGTTGTCTCAGAATTGGACGGCCGTTCAACGGAGGAAAGAAAATGCCAGGCGATTCATTCCAAAATGAAATGCCGTATCGGGTCCTTGGCAGAACCGGTGAACGAGTATCCGCCATCGGTGTCGGCGGATGGCACCTGGGTCTCTCACACGTTGATGAAGCGTTGAGTGTCCGCATCGTTCGCGAGGCGATCGACCGCGGCATCAATTTTCTCGACAACAGTTGGGACTACAACGACGGGGCGAGCGAGATCCGGATGGGTCGCGCATTGAAAGACGGCTACCGCCAAAGAGCGTTCGTGATGACGAAGATCGATGGTCGGTCAAAAGTCGAAGCCGCACGACAGCTGAACGAATCGCTTCGTCGCCTTGGCACCGACTGTATCGACCTCGTGCAACACCATGAAGTGATTCGGTTCGAAGACCCACATCGGATTTTCGATGAAGAAGGTGCGAACGCCGCGCTGATCGAAGCGCGACAGGCGGGAAAGCTTCGCTACATCGGTTTTACGGGCCACAAGGATCCACGTATTCACCAGCACATGCTGGAAGTGGCCGACGAGGCCGGTTTCGCGTTCGACACCGTTCAGATGCCTCTGAACGTCATGGACGCGCATTATCGAAGCTTCGAACGGCTGGTGCTACCCGAGCTCGTGAAGCGGAACACCGGTGTGCTGGGGATGAAAAGTTTGGCCAACGGTGTGATCTTGAAGGCCGGCGCCGTCACCGCCGTCGAGTGTCTTCACTACGCGCTCAGCCTTCCCACATCGGTGGTGATCACCGGCATCGACAGTCTGGAACGTCTCGAGCAGGCATTCGAAGCTGCACGTACGCTTCGTCCGATGGATGAAGCGCGACGCGGTGCACTGCTGGCAAGGACGGCGAGCGCCGCCGCGCATGGAGAGTTTGAGCCGTTCAAAACAAGGTCCATCTTTGATTCGACCGCATCCAATCCCGCCTGGCTTGGCGACGAGCCTGAGCGCGTCCAGCAGCTGATGTCCGAGTAAGGTACTTCCGGCAAGTAACAACCGGAGAACTTCCATGAACGTTGGATTCATCGGTCTGGGACACATGGGACGCGGGATGGCGATCAACCTGCGGAAGGCTGGGCATGATGTTCGAGCGTGGAACAGGACGCGCGAGGCCACAGCGGATCTCGCTTCGAAGGGCCTGTCAATCGTCAGCACACCGGCCGAAGCCTTCGCTGGGGATGCGGTGATCTCCATGCTGGCCGACGACGCCGCAGCCCGCGCGGTGTTCCTCGAAACCGCACTCCTCGATCGGACTTCAATTTCTCCGATTCACATCTACATGGCGACCATATCGGTCGGCCTGGCCAATCAGATGGAGGAGCGGCACAAAGCGCGAGACATGGCGTATGTGGCAGCGCCGGTTATGGGTCGACCGGATGTCGCAGCTGCCGCAAAGCTGATGATCATTGCGGCGGGACCAGCCGATGCGAGACGCCCGACCGACGAGTTGGGTGTGGCGATCGCAATCGCGCGGAATGGACCCGCGTACCTCGACCATCAGCGTGGCATCTCAATGACAACGACGAGGACGGAGACAGCCGTTGAGGTGACCTACCTCGCGCAGATCGCGAGTTGGCTCGCGCTGCAACCCGACTTCCAGTACGTAATCCACTCGAACACAGACCTGTCCGTGCACAACGGGCTGGCGTTCCAGGTGCGCTTTGAAATGGCGTTCTGACGAGCCGCTGCGGATGCGCGCCGGTGGGCCGGAATTTCAGGGTGGTGTCGCGAGGAGCCTCGCGTAGGGTGTCTCAGGCGCGTGGTCAGGTCGTCGAGCGCGGTGCTCAACGTCACGAGTTGGACGACGCCGTCGGGAATGCCTGTTTTGCCGACCAGGTAAAGCCGCAGCGCTCGCACGCATGAGCGCGGAGTGCAGAGGAAAGTTTGTCGCTGAGCGCCAGCAGTTCTTCAGCACCCAGTCCTCGCAGCCGTCGTTGAATCGATGCTCGCACTCGCCGCAAAAGCAAATGCGCGCGCGCCTGCCCTCGAACTCATGAATGCCGCCGACTTGTTCACGAGCACAGGGTCATCACCCGAGCCCTCGCGCATGACGCGGTAAAACCCGCAGGCAGGAAGTGGCTATCCCGCAGCTCCCGAGGCTCAAGGCACAACGCGCACGGTCCGACTGGCACGACGATCGATCGTAATTGATTCACGACGCAGGAGCGGTGTCGTTATCCCGTCGTGGCCGCCGGCGGCTCGGTCAGCGATCGCGATAAGCACTGAGTTGCAACGCAGAAAAAGCACCGAGGAAGCCGACACCCGCTGCGGATTTGGCGGGTGTCGGCGTTTGTGTGATTCGGTCGCTACTGCGCCGCCAAGGCCACGCTGGTGGCGGCCTTCTCGATGAGCGTCGCAACCGCCTTCGGCTGCGAAACATAGACGGCGTGACTTCCCTTAACCTCGGTCACCGTCGCACCGGCGCGCTTGGACATCGCGCGCTGCGCGTCCGGCGGAATCATCCGGTCGTCCGTCGAGACGAGATACCAGCTTGGCTTCGTCTTCCACGCCGGACTGCTGACCGCGCCGTTGAGCGCGTCGAGTCCCCATGGCACCTGAGAATCCGCCATGAACGCCGCGGCGTCAGCGTTCACGTCCGCGGCGAACGAGGCGCGGAACTGCGTGCGATCGAGAAACAAGTAGCCGTCCTGAGGCGGCAGGATTGGAGGCACCGGCGCACCCGGCGGCGGGTTCTTGATCAACGCGGACACCGACTCGCCCGTGTCGGGAGCAAACGCCGCGATGTACACGAGCCCCGCGACTTTGGGATCGTTGCCCGCTTCCGTAATCACGACGCCGCCATACGAATGGCCAACGAGAATCGCCGGGCCGTTCTGCGCGGCCAGCGTGCGCTTCGTGGCCGCGACGTCGTCCGCCAACGAGATGGTCGGATTCTGGACGATCGACACGTTGTAGCCGTCCTTCGTGAGAACGTCATAGACGCCCTGCCAACCGGACCCGTCTACGAACCCCCCGTGCACCAGAACGACGTTCTTGACACCCTCAGTTGTCGACATCTGATTCTCCTCTCTTCTTCTGTGTTTGTGTTGGACCTGGCGCCGCAGCGCAGTGAATCACGAAGGTCATTTCTCGCGGACCATCCACTCGCGGACGTACGCGGGACAGCGTGCGAGCCGCATGCCCTGCGTTTCACACTGCAGTAAGAACCGGACGACCTCCACGTCCACGAGGCTCACCTCGCTGAGGTCGAGCACCACGTCTATCACGTGCTCGCCTTCGACCAATCGGCGGAGGTCGGGCAACTGCTCCGCGTCGATTCGTCCGCTCACGATCAGCGTGGTCGCCGCTACATTCTTCACGCGGGTGATCTTGAGCATCGCGATTGATATGTGCGGTCGGCACGAAGAGGGGCAAAGGGGATGCCGGCCGTAAGTCCTTGCGTGCTATACGTGTTGCCGCGGATTGGCGCGAAGAGTCGTGAGCATCACTCGCGGGGATTCGCGAGCCAGGCAGACCGCGACGTCCTAGAATGGCCTCACGGCCAAGGCCGATTTTCACGTGATTGAGCCACCCGATCCACCCAAGCGCGATTTCGAACGGCTGATCCTCGGAGCCAGCGAAGAGAGTTTTCGGCTGATCGTCGAAACGATTCCCGGTCTCATCGCGATCATGACGCCCGAAGGCCGTGTCGAGCACGTCAACGGCCAAGTGCTCGAATACTTTGGCCGAACGGTCGAGCAACTGAAGCAATGGGGCACGACCGACGCGGTGCATCCAGCGGACCTGCCCGGCGCGATCGCAGCCTGGCAGCACGCCGTTGAAACCGGGCTCCCGTACGAATTCGAGCACCGCATCCGTCGGGGCGATGGCGAGTATCGCTGGTTCCAGTCGCGTGGTCT
>Ga0209474_10000416_pt1 | contig 47161 bp, 42 predicted proteins | sample GraSoiAngelo_145_FD_185902 | JGI IMG/M metagenome (GOLD analysis project Ga0209474, IMG submission 185902) | Grasslands soil microbial communities from the Angelo Coastal Reserve, California, USA - 14_1009_05_20cm (SPAdes) (version 2) | ecosystem: Environmental > Terrestrial > Soil > Grasslands...
AGTTTGTTCTCGTTGACGGTGACTATCACCTTGCGACGATCCTTGGCCTCGGATGCCCGCTGCACGATGCCGCGGCGCTCCAGCCGATCGATCACATTCGTCACCGCGCCGCTCGTGAGGCTCAGGCGTCGTCCGAGCTGTCCGGCCGTCATGGCACCTTCCTGGAGCAGCACCGAAATCGTCTTCGTGTCCGTGATGCCCAGACCCAGCTTCGCTGCCGCTGCCTGGTGGAACAAGGCGGTTTCGGTGCTGGCCATCTGTCCCAAGAACTGCATCTGTCCCATGAGCGTCTTGCGGCGCTCGCCGTCCTTCCTGCCGGCCTGCTTCGCAGCCCTTGCCATATGATATCTCAATTATTAAGATAGTCAATCGTCAAGCTATTATAGTGTCGCGTCAGCCATTGATCAAGAACGGGGGAACGCATGACGACGACTCGGACGACCACCAAGAAGGCGTACAAAGGTCTGCCGATGGAGGGCCCGATCGCCACGTGGTACACGAAGAACGTCGCACGGGACCTGAGCCGGTTCACCAAGGTTGCCCAAGCCGTAGCGAACCGGGTGGCGCCGGGTAGCCGCGTGCTCGAAGTCGCTCCCGGACCGGGGTTCCTGGCGATCGAGCTCGCAAAAACCGGCCGGTATCGCGTCACCGGGCTCGACATCAGCGAGTCATTCGTCCGGATTGCCCGGGAAAATGCTCGCAAGGTCGGCGTCACAGTCGACTTCCGTCACGGCAATGCGTCCGCGATGCCGTTTCCCGACGCAGCGTTCGATTTCGTGGTCTGCACGGCCGCGTTCAAGAACTTCAGCGATCCGCTCGGCGCGCTCAACGAAATCCACCGTGTCCTGGCGCCGGGAGGCGAGGCGTCGATCTACGACCTGCGGAAGGACGCGTCGCAGGACGAGATCGCACGGGGAGTACGCAGCATGCAGCTGTCGCCGATCAACGCACTCCTCACACGCTTGATCTTTCGGTTTGGGCTGTTACGGAGTGCGTACAGTCGAGAGGCCCTCGAGCAGCTGGTGGCCCAGAGCCGGTTCGGAACCGGCCAGCTCGAGCCCGATGGTATCGGCTTCGAGCTGCGGCTTAAGGCCTAGGGAAGCTCTAGTAACGCGTGCGACGCCCCACCCCCGACTTCGCGCGACTTGTGCAGGACTTCCCTAGAGTAGCATCAGCCGCGCCCCCTCGTGCTCGAGCAGCCAGCGTTTGCGATCCAGGCCGCCGCCGAAGCCGGTCAGCTCGCCGCGCGCCCCGACCACGCGGTGACAGGGGACGATGATCGGAATCGGGTTCTTGCCGTTGGCGGCGCCCACGGCGCGGGTGGCGCGGGGGTCGCCCAGCCGGCGCGCCAGCTTGCCATAGCTCGTGGTGGTGCCGTAGGGGATGGTGCGGAGCAGATCCCACACCACACGTTGGAAGGTCGTGCCGGGCGGGTCGAGCGGCAGGTCGAACGTCGTCCGGGTGCGGGCGAAGTACTCGTCCAGCTGGTGCCGAGCCCGGGCGAGCAGCGCGCTGGCGGGGCCGTCGCCGTCGTCCTCCCCCGCCGTCCTCCGCTCCACTCCGTGCAGAGGCGGAAGGTGGCGGGACGTCGGGAAGTGGACGCCGGTGAGCGCAGTGTCCGAGGCCGTCAGGATGAGCTCGCCGAGGGGGCTCGGGAAGCGGGTGAAGGTGGCTGGCATGGTTCAGTCGATAGCAGGGCGGAGGCACGCGTCCATGCGCTGCTCGAGGAATCGCCGCTCCACGGCGTTGCGCGCCAGCGCGAGCGCTGCGCGGAAGTGCTCGCGCGCGGTCTCGCCCCTGCCGCGGCGCAGCTCCAGCTCACCGAGCGCCGCGTAGTAGAATGGATAAGCGGCGAGACGATCACGGTCGGCGATCGCACCGATCTCCTCGAGCCCGCGCCCGGGGCCCTCGCGCTGGGCGACGGCGATGGCGCGGTTGAGCGCGACCACGGGGGACGGACCAATGGTCATCAGCGTGTCGTAGAGCGAAACGATCTGCGTCCAATTCGTGTCTGCGACGCGGGGCGCCGCCGCGTGAACGGCCGCGATCGCGGCCTCGACGTGATACGCGGTCAGCTCGGGGCCGGTGGCTGAGAGGTCGAGCAGTCGTTGCCCCTCGGCGACCAACCCGAGGTCCCAGCGCGATCGATCCTGATCGGAGAGCGTGCTCAAATTGCCCGATGCATCGAGCCGCGCCGGCAGGCGCGCCGCGTGAAGACACATCATCGCGGCGAGCGCATACGTCGCCGGCGTCGACCCGAGGGGGTGCTCGAACAGCAGTGCCGCGAGACGCAGCGCCTCCTGGCACAGCTCAACGCGCACCGCGGCCTCGGCGGAGGCGCCGTGGTAGCCTTCGTTGAACAGCAGGTAGAGCGCGCGGTGGACGGCCGGAAGCCGGACCGCGAAGTCAGCGGCGTCCGCGATCTCGAACAAGCGCTCGGAACCTGCGAGCGTTCGCTTCGCGCGCACGAGGCGCTTCTCGACCGCAGCGTGCGTGCTGACGAAGGCGCCGGCAATCTCGTCGACGCTGAAGCCGCACAGGATGTGAAGCATGAGCGCGACCTGCGCCGCCTCGGGCAGGCGAGGATGGCAACAGGAAAACATCATGCGCAGCTGATCGTCCTTGATGGCGTGCGCCGCAAACAGCTCCTCGACGGCCGGCGGGAGGGCCTCTTCCGACCCGAGCAACCGGCCCAGCTCCGGTGCGAAGGTGCGGACCGTGCGCTCGCGCCGCAGCACGTCGAGGGCGCGATGTTTCGCGGTCGCCATGAGCCACGCCGAGGGATTCTCGGGGACGCCGCGGAACTTCCACACCTCCAGCGCGCGGCAGAAGGCGTCTTGCACCACGTCTTCTGCCAGCGCGAGGTTTTCGACGCCGAAGATGCGCGTCAGCGTGGCGACCATTCGCCCCGCTTCCCGCCGGAAGAGATGCTCGTGCAGCTCCATCACATGTTGGTCTTCAGGACCGGGCGGACTTCCACCACGCCTCCCCCCTCTAGGATGGGACAACCCAACGAGAGCTCCACCGCCTGGGCCAGGTCCTTCGCCTCGATCAGCGTGTAGCCGCCGATGACATCCTTGGACTCCGCGTACGGCCCGTCGGTGATCGCTTTCTTGCCTTTGACGACCTTGCCGGCGCGCTCGAGCGGGTGGCCCTGGTCCTTGATGTGCCCCTTCTCGCCAAGCTGCTTCATCCACGCCATCCATTTCTGCATGCTCTTCTGCATCTGCTCCGGTGATCCCATGGCGGCACGAAACGCCGCGTCTTCACTGCGGTACAGGTACACGAATGCGCTCATGATGAATCCTCCTGTGTGATATTATCTTAGTCGGCATACCGCTTCGAGCTTCCAACCGCTAGACGTTTCAGTGGCCCCGAACCAGACAGTTTTATTGTGGGACGAGCTGGAACGCAGACGCAGGCTCGTATTGTTGACACAACCGCAAGTCGCGCTGTCAGTTGCGCGCAGCCGTTTGCCGGCCGCCGTAGCCGCACTGTCGCAGCGGCGCGCTTAGCAGTCTCCCGACACTGCTGCTAGGTGACCGGCCTCACGGGGCGTGGCCCGCAAACTGCATACTCGTGTACGCATGATCACGCCGCTCATCCACCGCGTACTGACGCGCGAGGACTTGGCCCGGCTCGTCGCCGAGATCGGCCGGCTGGATCGGGCCGAGGCCCGCGCCGCTGCGGAGGCTGTCGAGGCGGGCGCGGTGGACGCCGTGCTCGATTCGCCGGCGGCGCTCGAGGCGGTGCGCGGCCAGGGCGGCGCGCCTGCCGCGGTCCCCCTGTCGATCCTCTGGTATGTCCCGGTGCGCGCGGCCTTGCGCGCGCGCGGCGTGTCCGACGTCGAGTTGGCGGACTACGCCGCCACGCTGCCCGTGGTGTTCGCGACCTGGCGCGCCGTGCGGACGGTAGCGCGCGGCGAGGCAGGCATCGGCGTGTGGTGGCGTCACGTGGCGTCGCTTCCCGACGGGACGGTGGCGCAGGCCGAGGGCGCGGCCGATGTCGCGGCGCTCGCGCTGTGGTGGGCAGGGTGTTTCCCGGAGTGGGTGGCCCGGCGTGCCGCCGGACGGGGAATGCTGCGAGCCTACGTGACGTTCGCCGCCCAGGCGCTCGCGCTCACGGCGCGCATTCTCGGCGCTAGCGAACCCGGCGCCCCCTTCTGGGCTCGCGCGGCGGGCGAGGCCGAGGCGCTGCATGCTGCACTGGCCGAGGCGCGGCGTAACTATCTGGGGCGGGACGTTCACAGCGCCGAGCAGCGACTGGAGCGGTTTCTGGGCCGGCTGAACTAACGGTACCCGTCCACAGCCGTTTACGTCATCAAACAGATCTTCCCCGATCAGGGCGGCGAGACTGCGGCTGCCAGAAACGTGATGGGATGAATCTCCCAGGCCGTGGCGCGCCAGTTCGCGGAGTTCCCGGGGTTGGTGTTCTCAGCTTGCGCCTGGTGCTCCAGGTCGAACATCAGCCAGCCGCGCAGCCTGACCCAGTGGCCTTCGATGGTTTGCTGCAGCGCGGCGGTGGACCAATCGACGCCGCGGTTCTTGAGGGCGGCCCGCCACCGCGGCGTCACCTCCGCGATTACCCGCCGAATCTCGGCGGTGTCGCTCGGGCCCAGGATGAGCTCGATGTGCGTGTCGCGGTGCACCGGGTCGCCCAGCTTGCAGTTCGCCGTCTCCTTCTTCCCGCCGGGAATCACCCGATAGACGAACGCCGTGATCTCGGCCGCTTTCGTCTCGTGGAAGCGGCCCAGGTCGCCCGAGTCGCCCGAGGTCGGCGCCAGCATCGCGGCCAGCGTCACACTGCTGTCGATGTCCGCGTCCCGCGGCTCGGCGCTGCGGTTCTTGAGGCGGTTGAGCACGCGGACGCGCGCCAGCTGCGCGTCGCCCGAGTCCGGGCAGTTGTCGAAGTCGCCGGCGGGGACGTCGACGCCGAGCGGTGAGGGCACGAGCGTGTGAGGTGTGGTCGGCTCGTGCACCTCGGTAGGATCCACCAGGTGCACGTACAGTTCCCACACCCAGCCCACATCCTCGGTCTGCGTGCGCACCTGGAGGTAGCCGTTGCGATGCTCCCGTCGCAGCAGGCTGACCGTCTCGCCCGCCGCCACGTCGCCCAGTCGGGGCGCGGTGCGCGACGGGCCATCGTGGAGCACCGCGTCGTGGGTGAGGACGCCGACCTGTTGGGCCCGCGCCGCGAGGGGGACGAGGAGCAGCGAGAGGAACAGGAGGCGCCTGCGCATTACGGCTCCTTCAGGTTGGAGCGAAGCGGCTCGCGGAGATGGCGTTGCCCCGGCCCGCCCTTAAGATTACCCCGCTCTCGGTCCAGCAATGGGCCTGGCGGAGAAGGAGACGGACCATGTTCGGCATCGAAATACCCGGATGGGCGATCGGGGTGGGCGTGATCATCCTGGCGGGCTCCCTCGGCGGGGCGCTGAAGCGGTTGGTCTCCGGCGATCAGGGAATCCCCCGACCCCGCGGGAGAGTCTCCAGGCGCGACCTGGGGCAGACGGTCGGTGACTTGGAAAGCAGACTCGGCGAGGTCGAAGCGCTGCGGAGCAGGCTGGGCGAACTGGAGGACGTGCAGAGAAGGCTGGGCGAGTTAGAAGAACGCGTGGACTTTGCGGAACGACTCCTCACCAAGCAGCGCGACGGGGAGCGGTTGGCTCCACCCCAGAGCTGAGGCTAACAGATCTACCCCCGCTCGGAGGATGGCGACCGAGCGGTCCCGCGAGTGCCCCCGATATACTTGACATCGGCAACTAAATAGTATACTTCGGCAACGACACACGGCAATCGCGAGGGGCGACCATGGCGCCGCGGGAGCGGAGAGCGCGCGTCGAGCAGCGCGTGGAGGCGGTACGCCGCTTCAATCGCTTCTACACCAAACAAATCGGGGTCCTGCAAGAGCACCTGCTCCGCAGCCCGTACTCGCTGACCGAAGCCCGCGTGCTGTACGAGCTGGCCCACCATGAGCAAGCCACGGCCACGGCGACCGATCTCGGCGCGGCGCTCGGGCTCGATGCCGGTTATCTGAGTCGCATCCTGAGCAGCTTCCAGAAGCAAGGCCTCTTAGAGAGGAAAACCTCCGAGACCGACGGGCGGCGTAGTCTCCTGCGGCTCACGCCGCGAGGGCGGAACGCCTTCGGCAAGATCGACGCGGCCTCCCACAACGACGTGGGGGCCATGTTGCGCAATCTGCCGCCGGACGCACAGTCTCGCTTGGTCGCCGCGATGCACACGATCGAAGCGCTGCTTGGCGCCCCGCCCGACCAGCGGGCCCGCTACTTCCTCCGGCCGCACCGCGCGGGCGACATGGGCTGGGTCGTCCAGCGGCACGGCGTCCTGTACGCTCAAGAATACGGCTGGGACGAGCAGTTCGAGGCGTTGGTCGCCGAAATCGTCGCGAAGTTCATGCGGCAGCACGACCCCAAGCGGGAGCGCTGCTGGATCGCCGAGCAGGATGGGGAGAACATCGGCTCCGTGTTCCTCGTCAAGAAGTCCGAGGGGGTTGCCCAGCTCCGTCTGCTGCTGGTCGAGCCGCAGGCCCGGGGGTTGGGCATCGGCACGCGGTTGGTAAACGAGTGCGGGCGGTTCGCTCGGCAAGCGGGATACCGCAAGATCACGCTGTGGACGAACAGCGTACTCCATGCCGCCCGGAAGATCTACGAGAAGGTAGGGTATCGCCTGGTACTGGAGGAGCCCCACCACAGCTTCGGCGCGGACCTGATCGGGCAGACCTGGGAGCTGGAGCTGTGAACCTCGCCCTAGGGAAGCTCAGCACGAGTCGCGCGAAGTCGGGGGTGGGGCGTCGCACGCGTCACCTATGCGGAGCTTCCCCCTAGGCGGCCCGGCGCCCGCGCGCGCGCCCCAGGGCCGATTGGATCAGCAGGAACTCGCCCAAGTTGTCCATGGTGACGAGCCCGACCAGCGCGCCGCGGCTCGTGACGGGGAGCGCGTGACAGGCGCAGCGTTGCAGGCGCGCGAACGCCGTCTCGAGCATCTCCCCGGCTTCGACGACCTCGAAGTCCCGCCGCATGACGTCGCCGACCCGCCAGTCCTGCCCGTGCTGCGCCAGGGCGTTGAGGACGTCGCGGCGCAGCAGCACGCCCACCACGCGGCCGTCCTCGACGACCGGGAAATCCGACTGCGAGCCGGCGATGATGAGATCGAGCACCCGCCTCCCCGGGTCGCCGGGCGCGAGCGTCTCGAAGTCGGTCAGCATGGCGCGGCTCACCGGAATGCCACCCAGCGCGGAGCGCATCTGCACCATGCTCGCCTCCTGCGCCGCGCCGATCCAGACGAAGAAGGCGATGAACAAGAGGAACGGATTGGCAAACAGGCCGACGAAGCCGAACAGTAACGCCATCGCCTGGCCGACCTGGGCCGCGAGCTGCGTCGCCCGCGTATAGTCCATGCGCATCGCGAGCAGGGCTCGGAGCACGCGCCCGCCGTCCATGGGAAACGCGGGGAGCAGGTTGAACACGGCGAGCGACAGGTTCACCACCATGAGGCGTTGCAGCACCGGGCCGCCGGTGACGGAGAGCGCGGCGAGTGGACGCAGCGTCTCGGAGAGCGAGAGCCAGAGATAGAGCGCCGCCGCGATTACCACGTTGACGGCGGGCCCGGCGAGCGCGACCGCCACCTCCTGGCGGGGGTCGTCCGGCATCCGCTCGAGCCGCGCCACGCCGCCAATCGGCAACAGTGTGATGTCGCGCGTGCGGATTCCAAAGCGCTGGGCGGTGAGCGCGTGGCCGAGCTCGTGCAGCACCACGCAGGCGAACAACGCGACGACAAATCCGACACCCGCGAGGGCGGCCGCGGCGCTCCCCCCCTCGATCCAGTGGCTCAGGCCCACCCAGCCGAGCAGCAACAGGAACGTGCCGTGGACATACAGGCCGATGCCGGCCACCGTGCCGAGCTTCCAGGACCATTTCATGGCGTACCCGCCCCTTGCCGTCGCCGTATGTGCTTCCTGCTTCCTGCTTCGTGCGTCGTTGCTGCCTCAATCTACCTCTCACGCTTGATCGCCGTACGGAACCGGTGGAGGTCGATTGCCGGCCCTCTTTCGCACGTTGCGGCTCCCCGCGCAGCCGATAGGTTTCGAGGAAGAGGGAAAGGCGGGTTCCATGATCGTGCCGCTCGTCATGATGCTGTTGCAGACGAACTCCCCGCCGGTGCACGTGTGGCTCGACGCTCCGAGCCCGCTGGCGCGTGGCGCCGCGGTGCGGGTGTACGTCCAGGTGGCAATGGACGGCAACCTCGTGGTGCTGCAGCGGCGCACCGACGGCCATATCGGAGTGCTCTTCCCGAGCAGTCCCGCGGGCGCCGCTTCCGTCCGGGCGGGAACGTACGAGATCCGCGGGCCGAGCGACCGTCCGGCGTTCGTCGTCGCTGAGCCGGACGGGCAGGGCATGATCCTCGCCGCGCTCGCAACCGATCCCGTGCAGTTCAACGAGTTCGCGCGCGAAGTGGAGTGGAACCCCGATGCGCTGATCCCGTCCTGGGGAGGCACGGACGCGGAAGGCGCGCTGACCGACATCGTGCAGCGCATGCTCGGCGACGGGACATTCAACTACGACCTCGTGACGTACACCGTCGCTCCGGCCGTCTACGCCCAGCAGGAATCGGTACCCGGCTATGCACCGTACTCCACGTGCGTCGGGTGCACGTTCATCGGAACCGAGGTTGTCGTCGCGGCACCATTCGCCGGTTGTGACGCCTTCTTCGGTGTGTGCTTCGGGTTTCCCCGCTTCGCGCACCGGCTGGAGCGCCGGCAGGTTGTGGCGGAGCGCGCACCAAGCGTCTTCGCGCTCAACTTGCGACCAAGTGTGGGTCCCGTGGCACTGGCGCCGAGGCGAGCGCTCATGATCCCCACGCGGGACCGCTCGAACGCGCCAATCGAACCGCGCAAGCGCCTGCCGGATGCGCGCCCCCGCCCCCGCGCTCACCCGAGCCTCCCGGCGCGCGGCGAGCCTGCGGTTCTCGAGCGCCCGCTCGCGCCGCATAGTGGAGGAGCGATCGTGGTGCGACGCCTGGTTGCACCGCCCGCACCGCTCCCCGCGGCCGGCGCGAGCCTGACCGCGCCGCTGCGGCACGTGCGATTCACCCGCCTGTCGAACCCGAGCACTACCGAAGACCTGGGCCGAGGAGGTGGCGACGGCGTCGCCCGGTCACGCGGTGCCTTCGTGCCGGCCGCATCGAGCGTCCCCATAGTGTCGCGTCCTCGAGCCACGTCTTGGGGCGCGTTGGGGACGGCCCGGGCGAGCGTTGCCGCAGCTACATCCGACGCGGCGCCCGCTACCGTTTCGCACGCGCGCGTCACCCCGGCCACCGGCGCCGCCACGCCGGCAACGCGCAGCCTCGCGCTCCCGGGTGCGGGGTCGCACGCCGCCGGCGGAAGAGCCGGTGTGGCGCGTGGCGGTGTAGCGCGGCACTAGGGGCGCGTACTCGAGTGGCACAGCGGCCAGTAGATTGGTGCGCGTGCCGAGGCAGGTCGCGCAACACCACGTCTACGTGATCGAGCTCGAGCCCGCGGTGCTGGAGCACGCCAAATTCCGCGCTGCCAATCCCGACCATGACCCCCGCAAGCCGGCTCTCTATGTGGGGATGACGGGGCTCAACCCCGAGACGCGGTTCGAGCGCCACAAGTACGGGGTCAAGGACAATGCGTACGTGCGGCGTTACGGCGTGCGGCTTCGCCCAGATCTGTACGCCGGGCTCAATCCCCTTCCCTACGCGGAGGCGCAGCGCATGGAGCAAGTGCTGGCGCGCGAACTGCGCCACGATGGGTACGCGGTGTGGCAGAAATGAGTCGGGCGAGGGCCGGCGGGCACTCCCCGCTGCGACGTGGTAGTATCGAGGCGTCCCGGTCCTGACGGTGCCCATGCCCCCTCGCCCCTACATCCTGAACGAGCTGACGTGGAAGACCGTGCGCGACGCGCGCTACGAGGTCGCGGTGCTTCCGTGGGGTGCGACCGAGGCGCACAACTTCCACCTTCCCTACACGACCGATAACATCGAGACCGAACGCATCGCCGCGCTGGCGGCGGGGCGCGCGTGGGAGCGCGGCGCGCGGGTCGTCGTCCTCCCTGTGGTGCCGTTCGGCGTGAACACCCTGCAGCTCGACATTCCGCTGTGCCTCAACCTGAACCCCAGCACTCAGGCACTCGTGCTGCGCGACCTCGCGACGGCGCTCGCCGGTCAGGGGGTCCCGAAGCTCGTGATCCTGAACGGGCACGGCGGGAACGACTTCCGTCAGATGGTCCGCGAGCTGCAGCCCGCCGTGTCGCTGTTTCTCTGTACGGTCAACTGGTATCAGGTCGTCGACCCGAAGGCGTTTTTTTCGGAGCTGGGAGACCACGCGGGAGAGCTCGAGACCAGTGTGATGCTCCATGTGGCGCCGGAGCTGGTGCGGCCGCTGTCGGAGGCCGGCCCCGGGCGCGCGCGCCGGTTCACGATCACGGCGCTGCGCGAGGGGTGGGCGTGGGCGCCGCGGCGCTGGCGTCAGGTGACGGAAGACACGGGCGTCGGGAACCCCGCAGCCGCGACCGCGGAGAAGGGACGGAAGTACGTCGCGGCGGTGAGCGAGAAGATCGCAAGCTTCCTGGTGGAGCTGGCGCAGGCGGATACGGCCGCGCTTTACGAGTGAGAGCGAGAGGACGCCCCCGCAGGCCCGAGCTCGCGGCAGAACAGCTACCGGCGTGGGCGCGAGCGGGCAAGCGACGCCGCGCACACATCCAGCGGGTGGCGGCGCTGGTGGAGGAATGGGCCGACGAGATGGAGGTGTCGCCGCAGGAGCGCAGCCGCTGGCTCAGGGCCGTGTGGCTCCACGACGCCCTGCGAGATGCGCCCGGGACGCGAGGAACGACACACGGCGGCGCTGCGGCCGATCGCGCCGCGCAGGACGGTGAGTCGGACCGCGGCGTGCTGGATGCCGTGCGCTACCACAGCTCCGGCTATGCCGGCTGGGACGACGTGGGGAAGATGCTCTACCTCGCCGACTTCCTCGAGCCGGGACGGCGCAGTCGCCGCAAGCAGCGCGCGAAACTGGCCAAACGGGTGCCCCACGACCGCGATGGCGTCTTGCGCGAGGTCGTGGCGCTACAGGTGAGGTCACGGCTGCGTGCCGGCCGTACGATCCATCCGCTCACCGTGGAATTCTGGAACTCGCTTGCCGAGCGTTGACCGAGACCCCGCTCGTCAATCAGTCCGCGATTCCGATGGCCTGCTTGATCGTCTCAGGTGCCTCGAGCACGCGCAGCATGAGATGGGCGACATCGGCGCGGGAAATGAGGAGGCCGCGCCGCAGGTTCTGCCCGTACGCCGTCCGGTAGGTGCCGGACAGTGGCTTGTCGGTCAGCCGGGGTGGTCGCACGACGGTCCAATCGAGGCCCGAGGCCCGCAGGATGTCCTCCATCAGCGCGAGGTCGGCATAGAGCGGGCGAAGCGCCACTTTGATCATTGGACTGAGCAGGTACCGCATCAAGAACCCATCGCCCGGGTCGTGGCGCGGCGGCGACGGGCGACCGGGCGAAGCCACGGTCGAGACCGGCGCGGCACTGACCACGACGATGCGTCGTACGCCCGTTGCCTGCATCGCCCGGACGATGGCCCGCGTGCCCCGCGAAGCGATACCGGCGTCGGGCTTGGACCGCGGACCGAGGCCCGAGAGCACCGCGTCGGCCCCTGCCACCGCCGACTCGAGCGCCGCCGGGTCCGGACCCGCCAGGTCGGCGGTGACGATGCGTATCGCTCCGGACAGCTGCGTCGCATTGCGCACGACTGCTGTGACGTCGTGACCTGCGGCAATGGCTTGGTGGAGGATCTGCCGCCCAATCCCTCCCGTGGCGGCAACGATGGTGAGCTTCATCTCTGCCCCATGGTTGGTGTTGCCGAGCGTCCCTCCAGCTTCCGTAACACTCGAGATCCTGACGAACGATCCCGCGGCTTCGTGACGACCGCCCACCCGCCCCGCCCGACCCCTCGCCCGTTCGGCCGATGCCGCTCATGATGCCCGCCCCCCATACTCCTTTACGTGAGGTGGCGCTGACACCAGACGTGACGGAGGTAACCATGAGCACAGTGCTGCAGTCCCTTTCGGCCGAGCTGGCCGATGCCGTACAGTCGGCCGGCCGAGCGGTCGTGGCGATACACGCCCGGCGGCGCATTCCGGCGACCGGCGTGCATTGGCGACCGGGCGCGGTCGTCGCTACGAATCACACGATCAGCCGCGACGAGAACATTACGGTGACGCTTTCCGATGGGATAACCGTCCCGGCGAGCCTCGCCGGGCGCGACCCGAGCACGGACCTCGCGGTCTTGAAGCTCGCCGGCCAGAGCCTGCCGACCGCGAGTCTCCGAGCCGATACGCCTCCCAGAGTCGGCGAGCTGGTGATCGCGCTGGGGCGCCCGGGACCGAGTGTCACGGCAAGCTGGGGCGTGATGAGCCGCGTGGATGGTCCGTGGCGCACGTGGCAGGGGGCCGAGATAGACTCGCTGCTGCGGCTGGATCTGGCCATCTACGATGGCTTTTCCGGCGGTCCGCTCATCGACGGGGGCGGTCGCGTGCTCGGCATCAACACTTCCGCGCTGGCGCGTGGCGTGCCGGTGACGATTCCGGTCGCGACGGTCGAGCGCGTCGTCACCGAGCTCCTGGAACGCGGAACAATCCGGCGCGCTTATCTGGGAATCGGTACGCAACCGGTACGGGTCCCGAAATCGCTCGGTCGCAAGCTCGAGCTGACGCTCGACACGGCGTTGCTCATCGTGAGTGTGGAGCCGGGTGGACCCGCCGACCGGGATGGTTTGCTGCTCGGCGACGTGCTGCTCGAGCTCGATGGCGCGGCGGTGAGCGATTCCGCCGACGTCCTGGCGAAGCTCGGAGGCGATCGCGTGGGCCGCCCCCTCACGGCACGCGTGATCCGGGGAGGGCAGGTGAAGACTTTGCAGGTGACTCCAGGCGAGCGGCCGCAGTCGCAGGCCGCATGACGACGCCCGTGGCAGGTGGTCTCGCGCAGGAGCTTGCGGCGACGGTGGACGAGCTCCGCCGCATGACCGTGCAGGTGCGGACGGGCGGCGCGGCAAGCGGCGCGGGCGTCTTGTGGAGCGCGGGAGGGTCGGAGAACGGGGGGCTCATCATCACGAACGCCCACGTCGTCCGCGGCAATCAGGCGACAATCGAACTCAGCGACGGCACCGCCGTGCGCGCGCGCGTCGTGGCGCACGACCGCAAGCGCGATCTCGCCGCGCTGGAGTTCGAACCGTACAGCGCAATGGTAGCCGCCGTGGTCCGGGGCTCGCCACTGCTGCGCGTAGGTGAGCTGGTGATCGCGATCGGTCACCCAGGCGGCCTCGTGGGCGCGGCCACGCTCGGCATTATCCACGCTGTCGAGAGCGAGGGCGAGGGTCGGACGCCGCGCTGGATTCGGGCGGACATGCGGCTCGCTCCGGGGTTCTCGGGAGGCCCGCTCGCTGATACCACGGGAAGGCTCGTCGGCGTCAACACGATGATGCAAGGCGGCCTGGCGCTAGCAGTCCCCGCCGCGGCGGTCGAGGCGTGGGTACGACGCGCTCACGCGCTGGCGGCCCCATGATACGAGTGCTCATCGTGGCGCCGAGCTCCCGCGCGCGGAGAGAGCTCGAGCACACTGTGACCCAAGACCCCGGCCTGGTGCTGGTAGCTGCCTCCGACTCTTTCGAGTCGCTGGACAGGGAGATAGACGAGCGCCGTCCCGACGTCATCGTGCTCGATCCCGGACCCGAGTCTCACCTGCCCCTCCCCGTGCTCCTCGAGCAACCGCTGACCCGTGACACCACGCCGTTGGTCGTGCTGCTGGAGGATCTCGAGGGCGAGGCGGGAGCTCGGGCGTTGCGCGCCGGCGCACGTGCCGCCCTGCCCCGCAATGCAGCGCCGCAGCAGATACGCGCCGCCGTTCGGGCAGCGGCAGCGGGGCTCGCGTCGCTTCCGGTAGGTCTCGCAATGACGGTGCTCGATGGCACGTCACGCGACGGCGCGCCTGCGTCGACGGAGACCGGAGACCGTACCCTGACCCCCCGGGAACGGGAGATCCTGACGCTGCTCGGCGAAGGGCTGGTGAACAAAGCGATTGGCCTGCGGCTCGGCATATCCGAGCACACAGTGAAGACCCACCTTGGGGCGATCTACGAGAAGCTCGAGGCCTCGAACCGAGCCGAAGCGGTGGCGACCGGCCTGCGGCGAGGCTTGATCATGCTATGAGAGGGCCCGCCTGCTCCTAGCCCCCTGGAGATCAGGGGAACCCTGCAGCCCGGTAATTCATTACTGAACCATGACCTTTGTGCCGACCCACGAAGGGTCTGCCTGAAACTGTCGTGCGATCGTGACCGTTTTGAAACGTGCACGCAGGGCTGCGGCATGTCTGTTTGAGGCGCCCCCAAACGTCTAATACCACGGCGCCACGCTACACCTATTCCAGACAGAAGGAGATCACCGCGTATGCGCAGTCGTCTCTCCATGAATAACCGCGGCTGGACGGGCTCGGCCGTGCTGCTGGTTACGCTTGGCATCACCGCCAGCGGCCTGGTGGCTTGGAAACGTGCCTCCGTCCGGAAAGCCGATGCGGCGGCCGCGAGCCAGCCGGAGCCCGTCGAATCGGTAACCCTGGCCGTCGCCCGGGAGCGTCAGTATCGCCCAACGACCACGTCGGTCGGAACGATCCTCGCGCTCACCTCCATCACCCTGCGCAACGAGCTCTCGGGCACCGTCCGCCAGGTGACGCTCGTCCCCGGGCAAGTCGTCGGGGCCGGCACGGTGCTGGTCGCGCTCGACGTCTCGGTGGAGGAGGCGGAGCTCGCGGCTGAGACCGCCCAGGCCGACTTGGCTCAGACGACCCTCGCACGGCTCGAGCGTCTGCGGGAGGCCCAGGCCACGTCCCAGGAAGAGGTGGACCAGGCGCGCGCGGCGCGCGATGTCGCGCTGGCACAGATCGAGCGCACCCGGGCCATCATCGCCAAGAAGACGATCCGCGCCCCGTTCCGAGCCCGTGTGGGCCTCGCCGACCTGCATCCCGGGCAATACCTGAACGAAGGCACCGAGCTCACCACTCTCCAGGGCATCGATGCCGCGACCAACGTGGACTTCACCGTGGCGCAGGCGGTGGCGGCCGAGCTGCACCAAGGCGAGCCGATCACCGTCTTCGCAGCAGACGATATGCGTCCGCTGACGGCTCGGATCGTCGCCGTCGATGCACGGATCGATCCGACGACCCGGAACGCTCTGGTGCGGGCCCGCATCCCGAGCCGCGCCCCGGCGCCCGGTGCCTCGGTGCGCGTCGAGGTCCCCGTGGGACCCCCGACGGCGGTCGTGGCGATTCCGGTAAGCGCGCTCCGCAAAGGGCCCGGCGGCGACCACGTCTTCGTGATCGTCGCCGACTCGGCCGGCCGGAGCCGGGCTCATGACCAGCCGGTGCAGAGCGGGCCGGTGCTGGACGACGAGGTCGTGATCCTGAGCGGCCTCACCCCCGGCCAGCACGTCGCCACCTCGGGGTCCTTCAAGCTACGCGAGGCTGTGCTGGTCGCGGGCGATTCAACTCGCTAATCGGAAACCGTCCATGCGCTCTTTTACCGATACGTTCATCAAGCATCCGGTCCTCGCGGCGGTGGTGAACCTCGTGATCGTGCTCGTGGGATGGCGAGCGCTCACGACGCTGCCGGTGCAGCAGTATCCCAAGATCGAGAGCTCCTCGGTGCTGATCACGACGGTGTACTACGGCGCCAGCGCCGAAACCGTCCGCGGCTTTCTCACGACACCGATCGAGCGTGCCGTGTCGGCCATCAGCGGCGTCGATTACGTCGAATCCACCAGCCGCGCCGGGGTCAGCACCATCACGGTGCACCTGAAGCTGAACCACAACAGCACGGCGGCGCTGGCGGAGGTCACCGCACGGCTGCAGCAGGTTCGCTCCGAGCTGCCCGCCGAGGCCGAGCCCCCGGTGGTCGAGGTGCAGCGGGCGGACCGGCCCTACGCGTCGTTCTATCTGAGCTTCACGTCCTCCGAGCGGGATATTCCGGCGCTCACCGACTGGCTCACCCGGAACATGCAGCCCCAGCTCTCCACGCTGGCGGGGGTGCAGCGGGTGGACGTGGTGGGCGGGCGTCCGATCGCCATGCGGATCTGGATCGACCCCGACCGGCTCGCCGCGCTCAACTTGGCGCCCGGCGACGTACACGCGGCCCTGCAGCGCAACAACTACCTCGCCGCGGTGGGACAGACCAAGGGCGACTTGGTGCAGGTCAACCTGCTGGCCAACACCGACCTGCGCACCCCCGAGGAGTTCAAGAACCTCGTCGTGGCGGAGCGGAACGGGGCGATCGTACGGCTCTCCGACGTGGCCCAAGTGGAGCTGGGCGCCGAGGAGGCGGACTTCATCACCAAGTTCAGCGACAAGGAGGCCGTGTACCTCGGCGTCTGGCCGCTCGTCGGGAGCAACGAGATCGAAGTGGCCAACCGGCTCCACGCCGAGATGGCCCGGATCCGGCCCACGCTGCCGAAGGACATCGACATGCAGCTCGCGTACGACGCGACGGTGTTCATGACGGACGCGTTGCACGAGATCACCAAGACCTTGATCGAGACCATCCTCATCGTCGGCCTGGTGGTGTTCCTGTTCATGGGATCGGTGCGCACCGCGCTGGTGCCGCTGGTGGCGATGCCGGTGTCGCTGGTCGGCGCGGCGATCGTGATGTACGCCTTCGGGTTCAGCCTGAACCTGCTCACGATCCTCGCCATCGTGCTGTCGGTGGGGTTGGTGGTGGACGATGCGATCGTCGTAGTCGAGAACGTGGAGCGACACGTGCGGGAGGGCAAGACGCGGATCCAGGCGGCGCTCATCGGCGCCCGCGAGCTGGTCGGCCCCATCATCGCGATGACGATCACCCTCGCGGCGGTGTACACGCCGATCGGGTTCCAGGGCGGTTTGACCGGGTCGCTCTTCTTGGAATTCGCGATCACCCTCGCCGCCGCAGTGGTCGTATCGGGCATCGTCGCGGTCACGCTGTCGCCGGTGATGAGCTCGCGCTTCGTAAACGAAAAGGGGCGCGAGGGCCGGCTGTCGCGGCTAGTGCACCATGGCTTCGAAGCGGTGCGCCGGCAGTATGAGCGGCTACTCGAGGGGGCCCTAGGAATGCGCTGGGCGATCGTCGCGGCCGCCGTGCTGATCATGCTGGCAGCGTGGCCGCTGTACCAGAACTCGCGGCGCGAGCTGGCGCCGATCGAAGACCAGAGCCACATCAGCCTGTTCATGCAGGCCTCGCCGGACGCGTCCCTGGAAGCGACCAACAAGGCGTCGCTGCAGGTGGTGAAGGCAGTCACGGCGTTCCCGGAAGCCAAGTTCATGTGGTCGCTCACGGCCTCGTGGGGCGGGTTCGGCGGGATGGTCGCGAAAAACTGGAAGGAGCGGCAACAGACCACTGAGCAGATGTACGGCCAGGTGTACGGCGCGGTGTCGCAGGTTCCGGGATTACAGGTGTTTCCCCGCCTCGACCCGCCGCTGCCATCGCCCGGCCAGTACGACGTGGAGCTGATACTGGCCAGCGACATTCCACCCGAGCAGATGCTCCAGACCGTGGGCGCCGTGCTGGGCGCCGGCTGGCGGAGCGGCAAGTTCCTGTACGTCGACACCGACTTGAAGATCGATCTGCCCGAAGCCCGGGTCGTGATCGATCGCGATCAGGTCGCCGACTTGGGGCTCGACTTGGCCAGCGTCGGCCGCGAGCTCGGCACGCTGCTGGGCGGCGGGTACGTGAACCGGTTCAACTATTTCGACCGCAGCTACAAGGTCATCCCCCAGATCGGCGACGACCGGCGGACGACGGTGGGGCCGCTGCTTGACCTCAAGATCAAGACGCCGAGTGGCCGGCTGGTGCCGGTCTCGACCTTTACGCACATCGAGTCGAGCACCGCGCCGCGCACCCTGAACCGGTTCCAGCAGCGCAACGCGGTCCGGATTTTCGGCGGCGTCAAGCCCGGCGTCACCAAGGAGGAAGGACTGCGCGTTCTGGAAGCCGCCGCGGCGGCGGCGGCCGGCCCTGGGGTCGGGCTCGACTACGCCGGCGAATCGCGGCAGATCCGCCTCGAAGGGGCGGCGCTCACCGTGACCCTCGGGTTCGCCGTGATCCTCATCTACTTGGTGCTCGCGGCGCAGTTCAAGAGCTTCCGGGACCCGCTGATCGTGCTGGTAGGCTCGGTGCCGCTCGCGATCTCCGGGGCGTTGGTGTTCAGCTTCCTCGATCTCACCACCATCAACATCTACTCTCAGGTGGGACTGATCACGCTGGTGGGATTGATCGCGAAAAACGGTATCCTCATCGTGCAGTTCGCCAATACGCTCCAGTCGCAGGGAGTGGCGAAGCTGGTCGCGTTGCGCCAGGCGTCGCTCACGCGGCTCCGGCCGGTGCTGATGACGTCGGCGGCCACGGTGTTTGGGCACCTCCCACTAGTGTTCGCGACCGGGCCGGGATCGGCGGCGCGCAACAGCATCGGGACGGTGCTGGTGGCCGGCATGACAGTGGGCACGCTGTTCACGCTGTTCGTCGTCCCCGTGTTCTACTCGCTCATCGCGGCCGAGCACCGTCCAGACACAGAAGCGGCAATCGAAAGTCTCGTGATCCAACCTGCCATGGTGGAGGAGGCGGCGAATGCGTAGCGCGATGGTCTCTTATTGTTTCGGGTTCCTCTCGCTCGCCGGCTGCGCCTCGGCCCCGGGGTACCGATCACCGGCGGTGCAACCCCCGGCGTCGTTCCGGGAAGTGACCCAGGATTCTCAGCCCCCGGCCTCCTCTCCCTTTGGGAGAGAGGGTCCTCACCCCCTGGCCCCCTCTCCCCTTCGCTTCGCTCAGGGCGGGCTCTCCGGGAGAGGGGGAACGCAGGACGAGCCCGCGGTCTCGACCGACTATTGGGACCAGCTGGGCGATACCACGCTGTCCCGCCTTGTGGGCGAGGTGCAGCGCGCCAACCTGGACGTTCGGGCAGCTCGGGCCCGCGTGAGCGCCGCCCGCTCGGACCGGGTCCGCACCGCGCTGGAGCTGACGCCAGCGACGGCGGTGTCCGCCGGGTATGCCCGGCAACGCTTGTCGAGCGCGAGCTTCCCCGGCGCGTCGGGCGTGTTTCCAGACCAGAGCGTCTGGAACGCCGGCGTCGACGCAGCGTGGGACTTGGATGTGTTCGGCCGCATCCGCCACGCCGTCCAGGCGCAGGGCGCGCTGGTGGGCGTGGCTCAGGAGGAGCTGCGTGACGTGCAGGTCACGTTCACCGCGGAGTTGGCGCGCGCCTACTTCGAGCTGCGCGGAGCGCAGGAGCAGCTCGAGGTCGCTCGCCGCAACGCCGACAACCAGCGCCGCACGTTTGAGCTCACCCGCCAGCGTCTCGACGCGGGGCGCGGCAGCGCGTTCGATACCGAGCGGGCCCAGGCCCAGCTGAGCTCCACGCTGGCCTCGATTCCCGCACGGGAGGCGCAGGTGGCCGCGGCCCAGTACCGCGTCGGTACGCTGGTCGGCCGCTCACCGAGCGAGGTCGCCCGGGAACTCGAGCAGGCGAGGCAGCTCCCGCCCTTTCCGGAGGTCACCTCCATCGGGGCGCCGGAAGCCGTGGTGCGGTCCCGGCCCGACGTGGCCGCGGCCGAGCGGCTCGCGGCGGCCCAGGGGGCGCTCGTCGGGGCGGCCAAGGCGAGCTACCTGCCGCGGCTCACCATCGGAGCAAGCGCGGGCTATGCCGCGCCCGAATTCAATGCGGTGGGCAACCAGGGGACGCTGCGCTACGTGGTGGGACCGGTGATCACCTGGCCCGCTCTCAACCTGGGGCGCGTGAAGGCGGAGGTCGACGCGGCGCAGGCGCGCGAGGAAGACGCGCGGGCGCAGTACAGTCGCGTCGTCCTCGCCGCTCTGGAAGACATGGAGACGAGCCTCGCGCGGTATCGCTCCGCCCGACTCCAGGTGGAAAGGCTCCAGGAGGCGAGTGCCGCGAGCAAGCGCGCGGCCGAGCTGGCGCGGCTGCGGTTCAGCGAAGGGATCACCGATTTTCTTCAGGTGCTGGATGCCGAGCGGACCGAGCTCGAGGCGCAGGATCGGCTGGCCCAGGGGCGCATCGACGCGGCGACGGCGTACGCGGCGTTGTACAAGGCGGGGGGGGGAAGGTGAGGCGCCGGTTGCGCCGCACGCCCTCCGCTTCAATCCCGCACCGAGACGCTCGATAATACATATATAGAGGAGCGCGTATAGAGGAGCGCGCAGCCCGCGGAGGAACCGTGGCCCTGCAGGTCGTCTTGGCCGATGATCACCCGATGCTCAGGCACGGCGTCCGCGCCCTGCTCGAGCGGCACGGCGTCGAGGTGCTGGCCGAAGCGTCCGACGGCCGGATGGCGGCCGCCGCGGCGCGCGAGCTCCACCCGGACGTCGCCGTGCTCGATATCATGATGCCGCTCTTGAACGGCATCGACGCCGCGCGCGAGATCGCCGAGACGTGCCCGGACACGCAGGTCGTGCTGCTCACCGCGCTCGACCAGGAGCGCCTCGTGACGGAGGCGGTGAGCGCAGGGGTTCGGGGGTTCGTGCTCAAGACCCAGGCCGAGGAGGACCTGGTGCAGGCGATCGAGCAGGTGTCGCGCGGGGGGTTCTACGTGGGCGGGGGCGTCTCCCAAGCCGTGGTGGAGGCCTGCCGTGCCGCGGCGGCGCAGGACCGCGGCCGCCTGACCCCCCGGGAGCGCCAGGTCGTGCAGCTCGTGGCGGAAGGCAAGTCCACCAAGCAGGTCGCCGCGCTGCTCGGGATCACCCTCAAGACGGCCGAGTTCCACCGCGCGCGCGTGATGAAGAAGCTCGACGTGCACGACGTCGCGGGCCTCGTGCGCTACGCCATCCGCGAGGGTCTGATCGGGCCGTAACCCGGGTCTTTTCCGGCCCGAGTGAGGACTTTCCCCGGTTTTTCCCGTGTCGCACCGTGGCCACATTCGGGCGTGGCTCGTCGCGCACCGTTCAGCCGTCCTCCCGTCCTGCTGGTCGCCAACGCGTTCGGCACGTGGCTCAGCCAGGCGCTCGCCAACCTCGTCAAGGCGCGGGGCTATCGCGTCCACTTCGTGTTGACTGGGCGTGAGCTCCTGGACCAGGCGCCGACGCTGCGGCCCGACGTCATCGTGCTGGATGCTGACCTTCCGGATCTCGACAGCGTCGCGGTGTGCCGCACGCTGCGCCAGAATCGTGCCGCCTGGAACATGCCCGTCATCATGATCACGGCGACGCCCGCGACCAAACAACAGCGCCTCGCGGCGCTCGAAGCGGGGGCGTGGGACTACCTGAGCGTATTGCTCAACCCGGAGGAGCTGACCCTCAAGGTCGACGCCATGGCCCGTCTCAAGCTCGAGATAGACCGGGCGTTGGAGGAGAGCGCGGTGGACCCGACGAGCGGGCTGTACACGTTGCGCGGGCTCGAGCGGCGCGCGCGCGAGCTGACCTCGGACGCGGTGCGCCGGCGCGCGGCGCTCGCCTGTGTGGCGCTCGGCATCGGGCTGGACTCGAAGGGCGACGGCGCTGCGGTGCTGCCCGCGGCGGCGGCATACGCCGGGCTGGTCCTGCAGGTGAGCGGGCGGACGTCCGATTGCGTGGGAAGGCTCGGTCAGGGAGAGTTCGCGGTGCTGGCGCCCGGGACCGCTCCCCAGGGCGCCGCCACGATGGCCCAGCGGCTGTCGCGGGTGCTCGAGACGGCGGGACCGCGGCCCGCCGGCGTACCGCCGCTGCGGGTGCACGCGGGGTACGACGCCGTCGCGAACGTGCACCGGACGCCGGTCGAGCCCGAGAGCCTGCTCGAGCACGCGGGCACGGCGCTGCACGAAGCCCGAGCGGGAAGCGGCGAGCGGATTCGAGCCTACCGGGCGTAGCTTGCCCCGCTCGTCCGCACTGCAGTCCCCCTGTCCTGCCGCGTCCTCACCCCTGTCCCCTTCTCCATCCGAGTCCTCACCCCTGTCCCCCTCTCCCGAAGGGAGAGGGGGAACTATGGGCGTGACTTTGAGCGCAAGAATCGGATCGCGGCAAGCGCCGGTTGCCGGTAGCCTTCGGTCATGAGACATCGCGGACTCTTGAAACGGCTCGACCAGGCGTGGGCAGCGTTCCAGCAGTCCTACGCGGGTCTATCGGACGCGGAGCTGATGGAGGCGGGGGTGACGGGCGCCTGGTCGGTCAGGGACATCATCGCGCACGTCACCTGGTGGGAAGAGGAAGCGCTCACGCACCTGCCGCTCATCCTCGCCGGCGGTAAGCCACCGCGGTATTCCGTCACGCATGGTGGCATCGATGCCTTCAACGCCAGGATGACGGAGCAAAGGAAGCACCTGTCGCTCGCCGAGGTGCTCAAGCAGCAGGAGGAGGTCCACCGCCGCCTGGTCGCCTTTGTCGCCGGCGCCCCCGATGACCAGGCCAGCGGCGAAACGCGCTTTCGCCGTCGCCTGCGGCTCGACACGTACGGTCATTATCCGAAGCACGCGCGCGCGATCCGCACCTGGCGGGAGTCGCGATGCGGGCCGGGCGACGCTGCCCCCCGCTAGCGCCGGCTGGTCACGAGGGCCTGGTAGACCAGCGTGGGAAACTTTCCGGCGATGTCGGTACGGTTCGGCAGCTGGTTGATCATGAACACGATGACGAGGTGCTCGACCGGATCGACGGAGTACCCGCTGCCGTACGCCCCACCCCAGCTGAACGTTCCCACCGACGCCATGCCGTTGGCACCGTAGCGCTCGGTCGTCTGGAACCCAAATCCAAAGCCGCGTGCACCGGTCGAATCGAACAGTAGGCCGACCTGGTTGTGCGTCATCAGGTCCACGCTGTGCGGCGCCAGGATGCGCACGCCGCCCAGCGCGCCGCCGTTCCGCAGCATCTCGAGGAAGCGTGCATAGTCGGCCGCGGTCGAGACCAACCCCGCGCCACCCGAGAAGCTCTTGCGCGGACCGTCCACGTAATTCCCCTGCCCACGCGGGCCGTCGGGGGCGCGGTGGGCGTGATTGGTCGAGTCGCTCGCATACACGGTGGCGAGCTGCCCACTCGCTCCGCGCGGCACGAAGAAATAGGTGTCGTTCATCTTCAACGGACCCGTGATGCGGGTCCGGATCAGCTGGTCGAGCGGCATCCCGGAGACGCGCTCCGCGACGCAGCCGAGGATGTCGGTGTTGTAGCCGTACACCCACCGCTCGCCGGGCTGGGCGGTGAATGGCAAAGAGCCCAGCCGCTCCATTGTCGTGCAGATCGGCTCGTCCTTGTCGGCCGTATACCAGCCCCATCCCGCCGCGGGCCCGAGCCCCTTCGCGGTGTAGAGCGGTGCGATCGGGCCGTCGGTCCCGTACGAGATGCCGGCCGTGTGCGTGAGCAGATCCCGAATCGTGATCGGTCGCGCCGCGGGTTTCGTGACGAGGCCGGTGTCGCTCTTCGTCGCGACGGTGGTGTGCGCGAACGTCGGGATGTAGCGGCTCACCGGATCACCCACGGCGAGCAACCCCTCCTCTACGAGCGACAGGATTGCGACCGTCGTGAGTGCCTTGGTCTGCGACGCGATGCGGAACAGCGCGTCGGGTGTCATGCGGCGCCCCGTCTCCTTGTCGAGCCAGCCGACCGCATGCTGGTAGATCACGCGGCCGTTCTCGAGCACCAAGCCGACCGCGCCACCGATCTGTCCGGAATCGACGTACTGCTGCATGAACCGGTCGATGCGCGCCAGGCGCGCGGGCGCAAAGCTCGGTCGTGTTTGTGCGGGCAGGCCCGTGGGCGCGACGCAAAGCAGCGCAAGCGCGAGCAGCCGAGTGCGATCCATTCCAGCTTCACTCCGTGGGTCCCGGCGTGATCTTAACGCTTTCTGCTCCCTTGTCACGCCGCCCTGCGGTCCAATTCGGTACCGTCCACACTGAGCGTGACGTCGACGTTGCCGCGTGTGGCGTTCGAGTACGGGCAGCGGTCGTGGGCTCGACGCATCAGATCCTCGGCGTCGGCACGCGACAGACGGGGCGCGTGCAGGTCGAGGGCAGCCGTCAGGCCGAAGCCGCCGTGCCCGGTGGGACCGATCCCCACCCGCGCGCTAATGGACGAGTCGGAGGCATCGAGCTTCCGGCCTCGCGCCACCGACAGCAGCGCCGACTGGAAGCAGGCGGCGTACCCCACGGCAAACAGCTGCCATGCTCGGCCCACCTAGCTAAATCCCCGGCACTGGTAGGAAGTTCCGCGGGCGTGTACATTATAGTTAGATAATGAAACTATTAGACACACCAAGTACCACGCCGCCCACGCGTGCCGAGCTGGCGGCCGCGGTCGTGAACACGGCGCAGCTCGTGCTGCGGCTGGTCCGCGGCGCGGTGCGGCGCCAGCACCCCGTGAACCTCTCCGTCACCCAGCTCCGGGCGCTCGATTTCGTCAGCGCCAACCCCGGCACGTCCCTGTCGGCGGTGGCCGATTATGTGGGCCTGGCGCTGCCGAGCGCCTCCGTGCTCATCGACGGCCTGACGCGGCGTGCGCTCGTGGCCCGGCTGGTGGCGTCCGGCGACCGGCGTCGCCTGCGGCTCCGGGTGACGGCGGCGGGCCACGCGGCCCTGCGCAAGGTGCTCGCCGCGGCCCGCGCGGAAGTCGCCGGCCGGCTCGCGGATCTGACGCCGCGCGAGCGCGCGCTCGCCGCCCGGGCGCTGGCGCGCATCGGCGCCGCGGTGGCGCCCCTGGGACATGCCGCCCGCTCCCATGGCCGCTAGGCCCTCGAATAAGTGGGTCATCGCCGGCACGGTTATGACCGGCACGATCATGGCCGCACTGGACGCGAGCATCGTCAACGTGGCCCTCCCCGAGATGAGCGGCACGTTCGGCGCCACGATCGAGGAGATCACCTGGGTCGCGACCGGCTACATGCTCTCCAACGTGATCGCCATGCCGCTCATCGCCTGGTTGTCCGCCCGCTTCGGGCGCAAGCGGATGTACGTCGCGAGCTTCGTCTCATTCACCGCTGCCTCGATGTGCTGCGGCCTGGCCCGCACGCTGCCGGTGATGGTGCTGTTCCGCATAGTGCAGGGGGCGGGAGGCGGCGTGCTGATGACGGTCTCACAGGCGATCCTGCGAGAAGCGTTCCCGCGGCATGAGCGATGGGCGTGTACGGCATGGGCGTCGTGCTCGCGCCCGCCTTCGGTCCCACCCTGGGCGGCTGGCTCACCGACCGATACGCGTGGCCGTGGATCTTCTACATCAACGTCCCCATCGGGGTGCTCGGCCTGCTGCTGGTGCAGCGATTCATCGCGGACCCACCGTATCTGGTGCGCGAGCGCGGCCGCGTGGATGTGCCCGGGATCGCGCTGCTGGCACTCGGCCTCGGCGCGCTGCAGCTGATGCTCGAGGAAGGGCAGCGCAAAGATTGGTTCGACTCGTCGTTCATCGTGACGCTCGGCGCCGCTGCGGGCCTCGGCCTTGCCCTGTTCATCTGGCGCGAGCTCGCCACCGACCGGCCCGCCGTGGATCTGCGGATACTGAAAAGCGCCTCCTTCAGCTCCGCCACCGCGCTGGGCGGGGTCCTCGGCATGGGGCTGTACGGCAGTCTGTTCCTGTTGCCACTGTTCCTGCAAAACCTGCTGGGCTACCCCGCGGAGACGGCCGGCCTCGCGCTCATGCCGCGCAGCCTCGCCATGGCGGTCGTGATGCCGATCGGGGGGCTGTTGTACAACCGCCTGGGACCGCGCCTGCTGATCGCCGCGGGACTCCTGGTCAGCGCGTTCTCGTTCCAGGAGCTGTCACATCTCACGATCGTCGTCGGGTTCTGGGACGTGTTCGTGCGGCAGCTGTGGCAGGGGGTGGGGTTCAGCCTGATCTTCGTCGCGCTCTCGACCGCCGCGCTGGGCACGATCGAAAAGGCCAAGATGACGGCCGCGGCGGGCTTGTACAACGTCGTGCGTCAGGTGTTCGGCAGCGTGGGCATCGCGGTGGCGGCCACGACCCTCACCACCGGCATCGCCCGTTACCACGACTCCCTCGCCGAGCACGTGACCATGTATGACCCCACGACGCGCCAATGGCTCGCCACCGCGACCGCCGCGTTACGCGCCGCCGGGTCCGACGCCTACACGGCGTCGCGGCGCGCGCTCGACCTCCTCAATGGCGACGTCACACGCCAGGCGGTCGTGCTGTCGTATAACCACGTCTTCGCCCTGGTGATGCTGCTGTTCGCGATCGCGCTGCCCCTGGTGCTGTTGTTGCGCGCGACGGGGGCGCCGCGCGACGAGGCGGCTGCACTGATCGGAGAGTAGCCGTGAGCACCAGCGCCTTGCTCGTGATGGACGTCCAGCCGGGCATCGTGGACCGCTACTCGCGGGATAGCGGTTACCTCGCGCGGCTGCGTCGGACCATCGACGCCGCGCGCGCGGCGGAGATCCGGATCATCTACGTGACGGTGCGGTTCCGACCCGGCTATCCCGAGGTCAGCCCGCGCAACAAGAGCTTTGCCGCGTTGGCACAGACCCCCGGCTTCAGCGAGAGCGATCCCGCCACGGCGATCCACCCCGACATCGCACCGGCTCCCAGCGACATTCTCGTCACCAAGCGTCGGGTCAGCGCGTTCAGCGGCAGCGATCTCGACGTCGTGCTGCGCGCGGCCAATATCGACACCCTCGTCCTCACCGGGATCGCCACCAGTGGGGTCGTGCTCTCGACCCTGCGCCAAGCCGCCGACCTCGACTACCGCCTCGTGGTGCTCGCCGACGCGTGTCTCGATGGCGACGCGGAGGTGCACCGGGTGCTCACGGAGAAGGTGTTTCCCCGGCAAGCAGAGGTGCTCACCGTGAGCGGGTGGGTGGAGCGGCTCGGGCCCCGCTGATACCGAACGTATATTGTACTTCATGCGGACAAGCCTGATTGCCGTCGCAGTCGCCCTGTGCGTCGCCTGTGAGGCACCGGTGCCGCAAGCACCACCGGGCAAGCTGGCGGGTGTGCGAGTCGTGGACTTGATCCCAGTCTCGCTGAGCGGGGAAACCTGGCAGGACGCCGAGCCGTTCCTGGCGTTGTACGTGTCCAACCCGCAACTCCTGGCGGCCTCTGCCTTCACGCCCAATCCCGGCGGCTCCACCAGCGCGACAGCTCCCATCTTCGTTTCGAACGATGGGGGCGACTCCTGGACGCTCCGCAATACGCTCCCCAGCCAGTTGCAGACGGCCGATATCACCCACGCCGTGGGGGGCTCACCTCCCGTCCTGTACGCAGGGATACTGAAGGTGCCCGGGTTCCCCTTGAACGAGCTCAAGACCGTCGACTTCTTCTCGCCCGCGACGATGACGCTGCAGGCGTCGCGCGCCGACATCGATCAGCCCTTCGTCCGCGCGACCGAGGTCGCGAGCGCCGATCGCGTGTATGTCGGCCTCAATGATTTCGACGCACCCGACGGGCGCACCGCCACCGTCGACATCTCACTCAACGGGGGCACGACCTACACGTCCCGTCGCATCGAAACCCGCAACACCCTGGGGCAGAATGGCCCCTCGATCCGTCCCGCCGTGGCGCAGGATCGCACCGTGTACGTCGCCTACTTTGGTTGGCGCTCGCAAACGGGATCGGATGTGACGAGCGACGTCGTCGTGGTGCGCGACGACAGTGGCGCGAGCGGCGCGACCCCGTTTCGGGACCTGCTCGACCCGTCGGACCACCTCCCCGGCCGCCTGGTAGCGACCCACGTGACCATCCCCTGGTCGAACGCGCCGACGCTGGGACAGGAGCGTATCGGCTCCACCCTGTCGATCGCGGTCGACGCGCTGCACAGCGACAACGTGTACGTGGCGTGGGCGGACCGCGTCGGGACGGGCGACATCTATACGGTGCACGTGCGGCGCTCGACCGACCGCGGCGCGACGTGGAGCGGCGACCTGCGCGCCCTCACGAACGCCACCGATGCGAGCCTGGCGGTCTCCACCAACGGCACGGTCGGCCTGCTGTATCAGCAGGTGACCGGGGCCGGGAGCGCCAGCCGCTGGGTCACCCGCTTGGAGCAGTCCAAGGACGGCTTCGCGACCCACCAAGATGTCGTCCTCGCCACCGTGCCGGCCACGACGCCGCCCTTCCAGTTCCTCCCGTACATCGGCGACTACAACGGCCTGCTTACCCGGGGAAGTCAGTTCCTCGGCATTTTTTCGGCGAACAATACGCCCGACTCCGCCAACTTCCCGCAGGGCGTGGTGTATCAACGCCGCGTGGACTTCGCGACGCATCGGCTGCTCGATGGCTCGGGGGCTGCGGTGGCCGTCTCGATCGATCCGTTCTTCTTCAGCGTCCCCGTTCTGCCATGACGACAGACGGTCGCAGTGAGGGCCCTATGCACACTCAGACAGCAATTCTGCTCGCGGTCGCGCTGTCGTTCCTGGGCGCCGCCGCCCCCGGCCCCGCCTCCGCTCAGGGGGCCCGGACAGCGCTCGTGAAGCAGTCCGACATCATCTTCATTGGAACCGTGACCAAGGTCGGCGCCGTCGCGGTCCCCGAGGTCCCCGCATCGGACCGGACGGTCGTGGTCCGAGTCGACCAGGTGCTCGAAAAGCCCGCCGCGGTCGCCCTGAGTACGGGCGACTCCGTCACCGTCCTGACCGAGCGGCGGGGCTCGCCGAAACCAGGCACGCAGGCGACGTTCTATACGACGGGCTGGATCTTCGGGCGGGGCGTGGCGGTGCGCGAGGTGGGCCACGAACTGGGACACTCCCCGGTCGCGGTGGCGGACCAGCAGGAGACAGTGGTGCGGGCTCGGCGCGAGGTGAACGACGCGGACCTGAAGGCGCACATTCAGAAGGCGGCCATGGTGGTCGCGGGCCGCGTGGAGCAGGTGCGTCCGGCCGAGCTCGCGGCCGCGCCGGGGCGTCCCAAACGGATCACCGAGCACGACGCCGACTGGCAGGAAGCGATCATTCAGGTCCAAGATGGCCTCAAGGGAGCCCAGGCCGGGCAGCAAGTCGTCGTTCGGTTCCCGGGCTCATCTGACGTCGCCTGGGTCGGCACGCCCAGGTTCGCCGTCGGGCAGGAAGGCACGTTCCTGCTTCACAAGGACTCGACCACCGGTTCGCCGACCACGACGATCGGCGGCCGGCCGGTGCCTGCCTACACGGCCCTGCACAAGTTGGACGTGCTCTCCAAGCAGGACGCGACGCGGGTTCGCGCCCTGATCAGGAAGCCATAGTTCACGGAGCAGGCCATACGTCTTCTATGACGCGCTTGCGCCGCGTGCTGGGCTGGGCGGCGATCCTGCTCGCTACGTCAGGCTGTGCCGCTCACTCACCCCACGACCGCTCCCCGGCCGCGGATCGCAACCTGCTCACGCAGGAAGAGCTGCGTGACTACCAGTTCGCCACGGTGTTCGACGCGATCGAAGCGCTGCGCTCACCCTGGCTGCGGGAGCGGGGACCGGACAGTTTCTCCACCCCCGGCCACGTCCAGGTCTATCTCGACGATTCCCGACTCGGCGGCGTGGAAGCGCTGCGCACGCTTCCGCTCGCGAACGTGCTGTACATCCGGCATGTCAATGGCGTCGACGCCGCCGCCCGCTGGGGGCTGGACCACGGCCAGGGAGTTATCCTCGTCTCGACGCGCCGCTGACGGCGCTCGCCACCGGGTGATGCGCGGGATTCCACCGCAGGATAGCGTCCTCGACGCCCTTCAGATGCGCGCGCATCCGTTTCACGCCGAGCTTCGCATCGCGCCGCTCCAGCGCGTCTAGAATGGCCAGATGACCCTCGTGATCGCGCTCGCGCGAACCGAAGATGTTCAGGATTAGCCGCTGCTCTTCGGTGAACAGCTCGCGGAGGACGTCGAGTAGCTGGACCAGGACGGCGTTGCCGGAGGCCTGCGCGATCTGCCGGTGGAAGGACATGTTGACTGTGTTCAGGACATCGTCGTTGGCGAGGTTCTCGCCCGCCGTGGTGAGCAGCCGCCGCATCTCCCTCAGGTGCGCGGCGGTCGCGTTCTGGACCGCATCGGCGACCGACTGCGCCTCGAGCGCCATGCGGGCCCGAATGAGGTCCAGCAGCAGCTTCTTCGTAACCGTACCCGGGTAGTCCGGGCTGGCCAGCACCAGCACCTCTTCGCTCCGGCTCACGTACACGCCGGACCCGTGGCGGATTTCGACCACCCCGATCGTCTCGAGCTTCTTCAGGGCCTCGCGCACCGTCGGATGCCCCACGCCGAACCGCTTCGCCATTTCCATGATCGCGGGTAGGCGATCGCCGACGCGATACTGCCCCCGCTGGATCATTCCTCGGATCCGCCGCGCCAGTCTGTCCGACAGACTCTGCTTCAGCTCTGGTGCGAAGGCCGTGTGCGCGGCCTCGCCCGCCGTCGATCGCCGAGCCACAGTACCTCCCGGGCGCTACGCCCGATTCAAAGCTAACGGCGCGCAACCCCGAGCACCGCATCGAAGGCCGGTTTCGGACGGCGCTGCCGGTCGAACAGCAGGGGATAGCTCGTCCGTCCCCGCATCGGCCAGTTGTTGAGCCATGAATCCCCGTCCGCCACTCCCCAGAACGTCACCCTGCTGATGTCGTGGGCGTGCCGCAGGTACACGGCGAACAGCTCAGCGTAGCGCTGCGCCAGTGCCCGCTGCACCGAGTCCGGCAGAGAGTCCCGATAGGGGTTCAGGTCGGACGGCGCCCCGGTGGGCAGGCCGCTGTCCGCCGCCGGCCGGTCACGGCGCGGCAGCACGTCGATGTCGAGCTCCGTGATCATCACCCGCACGCCGAGCGCGGCGAAAGCGGCAATCGTGGTGTCCTGCTGGGCCGGCGTGGGCCAGTCCATCCGGTTGTGGCCCTGCAATCCGACGCCAGTTACCGGGACGCCCTCGGCCCGCAGCCGTCGCACCAGATCGAGTGCGCCACGCCGCTTGGGGGCGTTCTCCAGCGCGTAGTCATTGTAATACAGCTCCGCGTCGGGATCGGCCTGGTGGGCGAACCGGAAGGCCTGGGCCAGGTAGTCGGCGCCGATGATCGTCAGCCACGGCGTCGGTCGCAGCGTGCCGTCGTCGTTCAGGGCCTCGTTGACGACGTCCCAGCCGCGGATCCGGCCGCGGAACCGCCCCACCACCGTTTTGATGTGGTCGCGCAGCCGCTCGAGCAGCGTGTCGCGGCTCACCGGCTGGCCGCTCGAGTCTTGGAACACCCAGCGCGGGGTCTTCTTGTGCCAGATTAGGGTGTGACCGACGATGAACATCCGGTTGCGCTCGCCGAACGCGACGTACTGGTCGGCGGCGGTGAAGTCGTAGGTCCCGGGGCGAGGGTGGAGCGACTCCCACTTCAGCGCATTCTCTGGCGTGATCGCGTTGAACTGCGCCGTGACGAGGGCGGCCCCGAGCGTATCACGCCCGGAAAACTGCTCCGCGTTGAGCGCCGCCCCCACCAGGAAGGCGCCCGCGAAGGCCGCACGCAGGGTGCGGGGCGGCCGTGCGCACCCGGTCGCGAGCATGCCCACCAGCATCACACCGCTCCAGGCGGGGTGGAGCGTGCTTATGCGCGCCCCATCAGTACCCCGGGTTCTGCGGGAACGCGCGGGTGCCGCCGGCGGTCAGGTCGATCTGGGCCTGCGGGATCGGCCGCAGGTGGTGCTTCGCCTCGTTGAAGAACCCGCCGTGTGACGGCGAGGCCTGCCAATTGTCGTCCACGATGCGGTGCCACAGGCCGGTGCGGGCAAGGTCGAGCCACCGCGTCAGCTCGCCGTACAGCTCGCGGCCGCGCTCGTCCAGGATGTACTCGAGGTCGATCGTGGCCGGCATGTGCGTGGCGTCGACGATCAGCACCCGGTTCGCCGCCTCGGCCGCGCAGCCGCCGCAATTCGCGGCCCGCTGCCGGAGCGTCACGATGTACGCGCGCGCGCCCGCCTGGTCGCCCGCCCCCAGGGCGGCTTCGGCGGCGAGCAGGTAAGTCTCGCCGAGCCGCATCAGGAGCACGTCGCGCCCGCCGTCCAGGTTGTTGAAGTCCGGCCGCGCCTCGTCCTGCCACTTCTTCATCGTCGGGTATCGGAAGATGTCGTACTGCCCGACGGTGGTTTGGTTGGGACAGGGCTCCGCGTTGCACGGCTCGTAGATGGCGTACTTGACCGCCTGCCGCACCGCCTGTCCCACCATATGCCCGGGCTGGTAGATGGCCGTGTCGCCGATGGCGAACGCCGCGCCGTTGGTGCAGTTGGTCCCGAACGTCGGCAGCCCGCCGGAGCCGCAGGTGCCGACGGTGTACCCCGCGCCCCGGCTCGCTCCCTGGGTCTGGAAGCAGGCGCCGGAGTTGGACCAGTTGGCGAGCCACACGCTCTGGAAGGTGCCGTCGTAGCGCGTGTCGAGCGTCGTGGTGTAGGTCGAGTCCGTCCAGCGCTGCCACAGGTTGCGCGCGTACAGCGTGGGCCGGGCGCGGCGGAAGCCCCGGCCGTTGTTGCAGTCGCGGGCCATGCCCTGGCGGTCGTCGTAGAACGACAGCATCTGCACGAACAGCGCGTTGCCGCGATCGGTCGTGAACAGTCCCGCCGTGGTCGTGAACTGGACGGACCAGATGAGCTCGGCGTTGTTCTCGTTCGTGGCGACGTTACAGTACGAGCCCGGTCCACGGGCGCCCATCGGCGCGCAGAAGTTGTCTACGTAGTTGGGCAGCAGCTGGTAGGTGCTGCCGCCGATGTTCTGGATCAGGGTATCGGCGATCGCCCGCGCCGCTGCGAAGTCGGTGGCGGAGGTCGCGCCCGCTTCCCGCAGGAACGTCGGGCCGCTCAGGTAGAAGTCGGTGTTGGCCGCCTCGTAGGAGTACGGATGATACGCCCGGGTGAGGAGGACCTTGGCCAAGAGGTGGCGGGCCGCGCCCTGCGTCGCCCGGCCGACCTGGCTCTGAGTGACCGGGAGGTCCGTGATCGCATCGCGCAGGTCCTTGACGATCTGGAGGTAGATCGAGTCCACCGGCGAGCGGTGCGCCACATTGCTGGCGCCCTGGCTCTCCGTGAGGGGGAGCGGCGCCGGCCCGTACATCTGGACCAGCCAGAAGTAGCTCAACGCGCGGAGGAACTTCGCCTCGGCAATGCGAGATGCCTTGACGGCCGGGTCCATTCCGGTCACCGCCGGAGCCCGTTCGATCACCGTGTTGGAGGTGTTGATGCCGCGGTAGAAACTCTGCCACGGGAACTGGTAGTGGACGGCGCTCGCGTTCAGGCCGGCAGCGTAGGTGTTCTCGAACTGGTAGCCGCCCTGGTCGCCGTTGGTCGTCAGATCCGTGCCGAACTCCGTCACGGCGAAGGACTCCTCGCGCCCGAAGAAGTCGCGCAGCTGGGCGTAATCGCCGTCGACGGCCGCTTCCAGACCCGCAGGGGTGGTGAAGTACGTGGTGGTGACGGTTCCGACCAGCTGCTCGTCGAGATTCACGCACGCCGCCAGCGCCGCGAGCGCCAGCCCCCAAGCCATGAATCGCAGGTTCTTCATCGGTCAGCCTCGGTTCGGGGTGATCTCGCGCTAGAAGCCCAGGTTCGCACCGACGAGCAGCGTGCGATAGCTCGGCGGCGTCGCGGCGCTTCCCGCTTCGGGGTCGTACCCGTAGTAGCTGGTGAACACGAACGGATCCTGCGCCTGTGCGTAGACGCGCAGCGAGCTGAACCGAAACCGGCTCACCAGGCCGGCCGGCAGCGTGTAGCCGACCGTGATGTTGCGCACCCGCCAATGCCCGCCCGGCCGGTACGCCGGCGATGAGGAACTGACGTCGTTGTACAGCGGGTTCTCGCGACCCGCGCTGGGATTCCAGTAGGAGTTGCAGCCGGGAATGGCGGCCTGCTGCGCCGCCGTCATGCCGGGGGGGCCGTCCAGCACGTTGGGGTCCGGGCCGCCGTCACACTTCATCGGCGTCCAATACGCCACGTTGAGGTTGTTGAAGCGCTCGAACAACCGGGTGGCGCCGGAGCCGAACGCGTCGTTCATAGTGTAGCCAAGTCGGCCCTGGAGCAGGAACGACAGGTCGAAGCGGCGCCACGTTAGCCGGCTGTAGATGCTGGCGAGCAGCTTCGGGTACGTGTTGCCGAGCAGGATGCGATCGGCGGCGGTGATCGCACTGTCGCCGTTGATGTCGCGGACACGGATGTCCCCGGGCTTCTGGCCGTAGCGGCGGGCGACCGCCGAGTCGGCGAGCTGCCAGATACCGACGTAGACGTAGTCGTAGAACACCTGGCGGAGCGCGTCGTATGGTGGGATGGCTGGGTTGGTGCCGATGTTGATCGGCTGCCCGATGAACCAGCGGTTGCCGATGTCGTCCGCCGCTCCGCTCGCCAGCGCGACGATGAAGTTGCGGTTGTGGGTGAAGCTCAGATCGGTGGTCCAGCGGGGACCGCCCCCGGTCCCCGGGAGGTTGACCGTGGTGATGCTGGCCTCCCAGCCCCGGTTCTCCGTCTTGCCGATGTTCTGGAGCACCTGGGTGAAGCCGGTCGAGGCCGGCAGCGACCGCGGCAGCAGCAGGTCGCTGGTGCGCTCGCGGTAGAAGTCGAGCGTGCCGCTGATGCGATCGCGAAACAGGCCGAAGTCCACGCCAGCGTCCAGTTTTGCCGTTCGCTCCCAGACGAGGTCGGGGTTGGGGATGGCACCCGGGCGGTAACCGGCGGCGCTGGCGCTGCCGAAGTTGTACCGGGTGCGGTCCAGGCCGCCCCACGTCTGGTACGGGCTGATGGAGGTGTTGCCGGTGGTGCCGCCGCTGGCGCGCAGCTTCAGCCCGGAGATGAAGCCGAAGCGGCGCATGAACGGCTCCTCGCCCAGCTGCCAGCCCAGGCCGACCGAGGGGAAGAACGACCACTTGTGCCCTGCCGCCAGGCGGCTCGAGCCATCGTACCGGCCGGTCAGCGTGAGCAGGTAGCGGTTCGCGAAGGCGTAGTTGATGCGGCCCATGTACGAGGCCAGCTTCCACACGCTGAGCGTGCTCTGGGGTGGCTGAGGATTCTCGCCGGTGCCCAGGTTGTACCAAAGCTGGTCGTCGTAGGGAAGGTTGCGCGCTTCCGCGGTGGTGGTGGTGGAGCGGTCCGTCTGGATGCCGTACAGCAGGGTCACGTCGAAGCGGTGATTCCCCACGGTGCGATTCCACAGCAGCAGCTGGTCCAGCGTGTACGCGAACTCTTCGGCGTCGGTCCGCTGCGCCTGGGCGTTGCCGATCGGCGCCTGGTTCAGCACGACGTTCGCGCCCTGGAACTGCCCGTCCATGCGGTTCCCGAGGTCGGGGCCGAAGTTCACGCGATACGAGAAGCCGCGGCCCAGCTGCAGCTCGGCGAACACCGAACCGAACAGCCGGTTCCGGGTTTGCTGGCGCACGAAGCCTTGGGCCTGGCGCAGCGGGTTCACGCGCAGCGCGTCGGGCGTCGGCTTGATCTTCAGCGTGCACACGCTGCACAGCGCGGCGGAGGGGACGCCGGCGCTGTCGTACGGCAGGCCCAGGGGGTTGTTCGCCAGGGCCTCGCCCCACAACGAAGCGTCCGCGCCGATGTCCGCGATCGACCGCGTGCCGGTGGCCGTGACGCCGATCCGGAGCCGCCGGTAGGTGTTCTCGAAGCTCACCGTGCCGGAGTACTGGCGATACCCCTGCCCGATCGTGATGCCGTCCTGGTCGAAGTAGCTGCCGATGAGCGAGAGCCTGGAGTTGCCCGCGACGGAGGTGAGGCCGAGCTGATGGCGCTGCTGGTAGCCGGTGCGCAGTACCAGGCGCTGCCAGTCGGTGCCGGTCGCGCATCCCGGATGCGCGGCCTGGTACGCGGCATCCGTGGCACACAGCACCTGCGGCAGCTCGTCGGGCGTGAACACGCTCGCGTTGTCCGTGGGGCGACCGGCCGAGCGGAACGCCTCGCGCCGCTCGGCGATCGTCTGCGGGCCGTTCATCATGTCCACGAGGTGGAGCGCGCTCTGCCCGCCGTACTGCGCGTCGTAGGTGACGTGGATGCTGTTGTCAGGAGCGCCCGCGGCCCCGCGGCGCGTGGTGATGAGGATGACGCCGTTCGAGCCGCGGCTCCCATAGACCGCCGTCGCCGACGCGTCCTTCAGCACCTCGATCGACTGGATGATCGCGGGGTTGAAATCCTCGATGCCGCCCGCGAGCGGCACCCCGTCCACCACGTACAGCGGCTGGTTCCCCGCCGCGATGGACCGCACGCCGCGGACGGTGACGTTCATCGGCACGCCGGGGCGGTAGCTGCCGCCGGCCACGACGTCCACGCCCGGCGTCCTGGCCTGGATCGCTTGCATCGGGTTGGGCGTCGGGACCTCCGCGATCTGCTCGGCGGAGACCGAGGCGATCGCGCCGGTCAAGTCGCGGCGCTCCTGGGTGCCGTATCCGACGACGACGACGCCCTCGAGCTGCACCGCGGCCGCGACCAGCTGGAAGTCGAGGGTGACCGCCTCCCCCGCCGGCACGTCCACGGTTTGCGTGAGCGGCGCGAATCCCAGGAAGCGCACCCGGACCTGCTGCGTTCCGGACGGCGCGTCGGCGATCTCGTACCGGCCGGACGCATCCGTCGCGCCCGTGCGGTTGGTACCGACCACCGTGACGGTCGCGCCGGCGATGGGGCGACCGTCCTGGGCGGCGGTGACGGTGCCGGTGATCCTGCCTTGGGCTCGGGCCTCGGTGCTAAGGGTTACGCCGACGGCCGCCAGAACGAGTATGCCGCATCGCATCAGGACCTCCCGGACGACGGTGCCCCGCACTCTCCCTGGTTTCCGAAGTCATAAGATCACCACGTCACCGGCCGATTCTACCGGCCGGGGCCGGGTTGTCAAGCCGGAGCTAGAGCCGGCGCGCCGCGAGCTCGGCCGTAAACGCGGTCCCGGCGGTCGTCGCGGCGGTGACGCTGTCGCCGGCGAGGGCTCCGTCGGCCGTCATCCACAGCCGCACCAGATTGGCCGTGCCGGCGTTGCTGCCGGTGCCGAACACGTGCACCTCCAGCGTCGATCCCGGGGGGACGTTGCTCAGGACGACCACCCACGAGGGATTGGTCGCCGGCACCGTCGGCGCGACCACGCGCTGCAGCGTACTGTCGCCCGTGCAGTTCGACGCGCACTTCCCGCTGCCATTGTCGTAATAGATCGAGTCAATCGTGGCGATCCCGGCCAGGCTGGCGCGGTAGGTGACCGTGTAGCCACCCGGGCCGGCGACGTCGCCGCAGCGGATCACCGCCAGCAGCAAGCCGAGGGGGACAACCCAGGGGCGCGGGCACGGCGAACGGGGACGCATGGCAGGACCTCCGGCGCGAAAGTGGTTGGGCGAGACCCCGCGACGCTCGGCCGCGCTCATGGGGCTCCCATCACGGCGTCGCAGCGCGGTTTGCGGGGATCGGCAGGACAGCGCAGCTGGCGGTACCAGTCGAGCGGGTGGCGTGGCACCTCGTAGTCGGGGGGCAGCGGCAGGTGGGAGAACGACTGCCAGTACAGTACCGACGCGTCGCGCCACCACCGCGCCTCGGCTTCCTGGACGCGCAGCAGCGCCTGGACGCGGTGGAACCGTTCGGCGTCCACCAGTCGCTCCAGACTGTCCCAGCTCCGCTGCATCGAGCGCCCGGTGTCCACGCCGGCCTGGTAGTGCCGCAACAGCTCCTCCCACAGCGTGCGGCCCGAGCGCAAGCGCTCGCTCCAACCCACGTGATGGAACCACAGCAGCAGGTCGTCGGGCACGGAGTCGCGGCTTGCGAACCGGTTGCGCACCGGAAGCGCGTACTGGCGCACCGCGTCGCTGCCGGTGGCCGTGCGGTCGAAGCCGAGGCCGGCCGAGTCAGCGCGGTTGAAGTAGACGGACGTCTGATCCGCGCGACCCCCCGTGACCCACGGCCCGGGTCCGTAGTGAGTCCCTCGCGCCATCTGGTGGGCGAGGCCCAGCGGGGTCATGTAGTTCACCACCGCCTCGCGCGACACGAGCAGCATGCCCTGCACCGGGCCGACGACGCGCGGATCGTTCGAGAACGTCATCCGGATCCACTCGTCCGCGATGGCAGCCGACGAGAGCGTGGGGTCCCAGGCGAGCCGGCCGAACGCGTACCAGTTGGCCTGGTTCAAGTCCGAGCCGGTCCAGTCGCGATCGGAGCCGACGTTGGCCACGCCGGCGATGCCCTGGATCTCCTTCGCCACCGTCGACCCGGGGCCGTGAGCGTACGTGTCGGCCCGCAGGACCTCCTCCCACAGGGGGGCCAGGAACGCGAGGTGGCTGTCCTGGCCGAGGTACTCCTTCGTGATCTGGACTTCCATCATCAGAGGCGTGCGCGCCATCGCCCCGAACAACGGATGGAATGGCTCGCGCGGCTGGAAATCGAGCGGCCCGTTCTTCACTTGAATCAGGACGTTGCTCCGGAAGGCGCCGTCGAGCGGCACGAACTCGTCGCCTGCCTGCATGACGCGGTCGGTCGGCACCGCGCTCGAGTAGACGAAGGCGCGCCACATCACGATGCCACCGTGCGGCGCCACGGCATCCGCCAACAGATTCGCGCCGTCCGCGTGGGTGCGGTGGTAATCCTGGGGCCCGGGTTGCCCTTCGGAGTTGGCCTTCACGAGGAAGCCGCCGAAGTCCGGGATCGCGCGGTAGATCTCGTCCGCCTTCGCGGCCCACCAGGCGCGGACGCCTGAGTCGAGGGGATCGGCCGTGGCGAGCCCGCCGATCTCGAGCGGAGCGCTGAAGCGGGCGGTGAGATAGACCTTGAGGCCCCAGGGGCGAAACACGCGTGCGAGGGCCGCGACCTTGCCGAGGTAAGCCGGAGTCAGGATCAGGGCGTTGGCATTCACGTTGGTCAGCACCACCCCGTTGATCCCGATGGACGCGTTGGCCCGGGCGTAGTCTCTGTACCGCGGGTTGATCGAGTCCGGGAGACGTGCCCACTCCCACAACGACGCCCCCGCGTAGCCGCGCTCCACGGTACCGTTCAAGTTGTCCCAATGGTCGAGCAGGCGGAGCCCCAGGCGCGGCGCGCTCACCAGGTCGAGCCCAGCGAGGGGGCGCTCGGTCTGGAGCAGGCGCAGTAGCTGGAACGCCCCGTACAGGACCCCGATGTCACGGTTGGCGGCGACGACGATCGCGCGCCGCCCGCCGATCGCCACCGCGCGGATGACGAAGCCCTCCGGGCCGGCCTGGCGCAGCTCGGCGCCGAGCGGCAGTGCGGCGACTACGGGCGAGTTGCCGGGCGTCCCCGCGACCAGAGCGCCGTCTCGGCTCGCGGCGCCCGCCACCCGGATGTTCCGCCCCAGCAGGCCGCGCAGCCCGGTGACCAGCTCATCCCGAGCGGCTCGCATCGTCGCCGCGTCGGACGCCACGACCAGCTGCGTGATGGCGGCGCGGTACTCGGCGAGGCGGGCGGGGTCCGCGACCGGGCGGTAGCGCAGCCACAGGTCGTAGCCGTCGTCGACACCGGGGGCGCCGAGCAGCCGGGGCAGGCCTGCCACGACCAGGACAAACCCCGGTACGCGAGGTGGGAGCAGCGGGGACGGGCGCACGCGCGCGCGGGCCTCAGGCGGGCACGTGCGGCACGCGCGCGTCGGCGGGATCGGCCCAGCGCGAGTTGGGGATCAGCGGTGTCCAGCCAGGGCGCAGCGGATCCTGGTCGTACGCGTATGTGCCGAGCCGCAGAAACGCCTCGTGGTAGCGGGCCACGCGCTCGCGGTCCAGCGTCACGCCGAGCCCCGGGGCAGTCGGCACCGCCATCCCGCCGTGGCAGTACGCCCGTTTCCCGCCCTCGATCACATCGTCCACGAGGTGATGGTAGTGTGCGTCCGCGGCGAAGGTCAGGTTCGGCAGGACGGCGCCCAAGTGCAGCATGGTCGCCAACTGGATGCCCAGCTCGCCCGACGAGTGGACGGCCACGCCGAACTGGAACGCCTCGCAGATGCCGGCCGCCTTGATGCAGGGGCGAATCCCTCCCCAGAACGTGGTGTCGAGCAGGATGACGTCCACGGCGGTGTGGAGCACGTTGGCGGCCAGCTGCTCGAACCCGACGACCACCGTGTTGGTGGCGAGCGGCATCCGGATCCGCTCGCGGGTCCGGCGCATCCCGTGCAACCCGTAGACCGGGTCTTCGAGGTAGTCGTTGTTCAAGTCCTCGATCTGCCGCGCGAACCAGATGGCTTGCTCCGTGGACCAGACGCCGTTGGGATCGAAGCGCAGGCTGTCGCCCGGCAACGCCCGAGCCAGGGCGCGGTAGCACTCCAGCTCGTAGCGCGGCGGGAACACACCGCCCTTGAGCTTGTGCGTGGTGAATCCCCACTGCGCCTTGAGGGCGCGGGCCTCGGCCACCAGCTGGTCCACGGTGCGCACTTCGCCGGCTCCGTTTCCGACGTTGGCGTAGCGGAAGAACAGGTAGGAGGCGAACGGCACGTGATCGCGCAGCCGGCCACCCAGGATCTCGGACACCGGCACGCGCCAGTGCTGCCCCAGCAGGTCCAGGCACGCGAACTCGACCGCGGCGAGCATCTGGGTCCGTAGGTTGTACAGCGAGGCGGTCGGGTTGGCGATGAGGAAGCGCAGCTCTTCGATGCGCGTGGGGTCGCGCCCCAGGAGATACGGCTTCAGCCCGTGCACGGCGGCGCTGGCGCTCTCCCCGCCGCCCCCCAGCTCGCCCAGGCCGACGAGGCCGCTGTCGGTCTCGACCTCGACGATGGTGCGCACGAAGCGTCCCCAATGACACCCGTTGGCGTGACGCAGGGGCGCCTCGAGCGGAACCGAGACCGGTGTGGCCCGAATGTCGGTGATCTTCATGGGCGATGGGTGATAAACTGACCTGATGACTGCGCGGCGGCAATGGGCTCGAGGCGCGGCGCGAGGACATGCATGACCGCCAGCGCCCCGACGTACGCGAGCCCCAGCACCGCGAAGATCGGCGCGTAGCTGCCACCCGCCGCCTCGAGCACGGCGCCGGTGAGTCGCTGGAACGCGAAGGCGCTGCACATCCCCGCGAACCCGCCCAGGCCGACCACCGACGCGACGGCGTGCCGGGGGAACATGTCGCTCACCGTCGTGAACAGGTTGGCCGACCACCATTGGTGCGCTGCGGCCGCCACCGCGACGATGCTCACCGCCGCCCACATCGTGCCGGCCGCCGGCGCGAACATCGTCGGGACGATGGCCAGCGCCGCGGCGAGCAGCGCCGTCTTGCGGCCAAGGTTCACACTCCAGCCGCGCTTGATCAGCGCCCCCGAGATCCAGCCGCCGGTGACCGAGCCCACGTCCGCGGCCACGTAGATGACGACCAGCGGGGCCGCGAGGCCCGCGAGGCGCACGCCGAAATTCGCTTCGAGAAACTTGGGAAGCCAGAACAGATAGAACAGCCACACCGGATCCGTCATCGTCTTGCCCACGATGAACACCCACGCCTGGCGGCGCCGCAGCAGGCTGCGCCAGGCCACGCTGCCACCGGGCTCGATGGGGTCGCTGCGGATCCACGCCAGCTCGGCGGCCGAGACTCTGGGGTGGCGGCCCGGGTCCCGATAGAAGGCCAGCCACGCCGCGAGCCAGACGAGGTCGAGCGCCCCCGTGGCGAGGAACGCCCAGCGCCACCCCAGCACGAGCGCGATCCACGGGACCAGCAGCGCGGCGACCACCACGCCCACGTTGGTGCCCGCGTTGAAGATCCCGGTCGCGAGGGCCCGCTCGCGCTGCGGGAACCACTCCGCGACGGTCTTCACGGCGGCCGGGAAGTTGCCGGACTCGCCGATCCCGAGCAGGGCGCGCGCCACGCCGAAGCCGGCGACGCTCCGCACCAGCGCATGCGCCATCGAGGCCAGACTCCACACCCCGACGGCGAGTGAGAGGCCGACGCGCACGCCGATGCGATCCATGACGCGGCCCATGCCGAGCAGCCCCACGCCATAGGCCACGCTGAACCAGGAGACGATCCCCGCGTAGTCCGTCTCGCGCCAGCCGAGCTCGCGCGTGAGCGTCGGCGCCAGGATCGCGAGGACCTGGCGGTCGATGTAGTTGACCGTGGTCGCCCCGAACAGCAGCGCCACGACGGTCCATCGGACCCGCGTGACGGCGGTGGCGCTGGGGTCAGACACCGCTCGAGACGCTGAACCCGCCGTCCACCGGAAGGACGACGCCCGTCACGAACGATGCCGCGTCGCTGCACAGCCACTGTACCGCGCCCACGATCTCGTCGGGCGTGCCGAGTCGCCCCATGGGGGTGTGCGCGATGATCGCCCGAGCGCGCTGCGTGTAGGAGCCGTCCGGATTGACGAGCACGCTGCGGTTCTGCTCCGTGACGAAGAAGCCCGGCGCGACCGCGTTCACGCGGACCTTGTCGCCGTAGCGGCGCGCCAGCTCGGCGGCCAGCCACTGGGTGAAAGTGTCGATGCCCGCCTTGGCGATCGAATACCCGAGCACGCCCGAGAGCGCGCGCCGCGCCGCCATCGAAGAGATGTTCACGATCGAGCCGGAGGCCTGGCGCCCCATGACCGCGCCGAACAGGAACGACGGGATGAGCGTCCCGTGGAGGTTGAGCCGGAGCACCTCGTCCAGAGCGTCGAGCGGCACGTCGAAGGCGGGCCGGTTGTCGCTGCGGGCACGCGCGACGTTGCCACCCGCGGCGTTGACCAGGATGTCCACGCGGCCCCGCGCCTCGAGCAGCCGGTCGCGCGCGCCCTCGAGCTGCCCCTCGTCGAGCACGTCCGCGATCAGCACCGAGGCATCGCCACCCTCCCGGCGGATCGCGGCGGCCTTCGCCTCGGCGGCCTCGCGCCGCCGGCCCAGGATCGCGACCGCCGCGCCCGCCCGCGCCAAGCCGGCGGCGATGGCGCCCCCCAGCACGCCGTAGCCGCCCGTGACGACGGCGACGCGGCCGACCAGCGCGAACGGTGCGGTCATCTCATCGTCCCTTGTCAGGGGATGAACAGCGCCAGGTCAATCGCGTCGGCCATCAAGCGGTACCCTGCCTCGCCGGGGTGCAGGTGGTCCCCCGAGTCGGCCGAAGGCAGCAGGCGCGCGGGCCGCGCGGGATCGCGCAGCGCCGCGTCGAAATCGATGACCGCATCGAACGTACCGCTGTTCCGGATCCATTGGTTCACGGTCTGCCGCGCCGCCTCCCGCTCGTCTCCATCATACTGGGATCCGCCGAACGGCGGGATCGTGGCGCCGTAGATGCGCAGGCCGCGCGCATGCACCCGGTCGATGATGTCCCGATAGGCAACCACCAGGTTCCGCGCCACCGCGGCGGCTTGCCCCGGCGCACGCGCGCCTCCGATGTCGTTGACGCCCTCGAGCAGGATCACCCAGCGCGCCCCCGCCTGCGCCAGGACATCGCGGTCCAGCCGCGCCAGCGCCGTGGGGCCGAGGCCGCCGCTGATCACCGTGTTGCCGCCGATCCCGGCATTGAGCACGGCGACGTGCCCGGTACGCGGATCCGCCTGCAGGCGACGCGCGAGGTTGTCCGGCCAGCGGTTGTTGCGGTTGGTGCCGGAGCCGCGCCCGTCGGTGATCGAGTTACCCAGCGTGACGACGGCCGCGCCGTCCGCCACGACCTCGAGCCCCGCGATGACATACCAGTGATCGGTCGTCACCGCATCGGGAAGCTCGGCCGTAGTCACCCATCGGCCGGGCTGAAGATACGACGTGGTCCGCGAGCCGGGATGCCCCGTCACCTCCGCGGGCGCGGTCCCGATGTGGATGGTAAGAGCCAGGTCGCTGAGCGCGGGAACGTCGTACTCCAGGGCGTCGGATGTTGCCGTGGCACCGGGAGCGATGAGCACCGAGTCCGCTCCGCCGAACGTCAGCCGGCGGTCGCTCGTGACGTCGATCGCGTGGCCGCCGCGCGAGCGCGCGAGGTGGGCCGTCGTGATGGCGAGCGGGCTCGACCCGAACGCATTCGAGAAGCGCACGCGTATCATCGGTCCGCCGACGGATGTGTGGATGACTTGGCGCAGGGTGCTGCCCGTCAAGCCCGGCGCCGGAGGCATGTTGCGTGGCTCGGTGAGCTGCACTGATGCCGCCCAGGTCCCCAGCCAGTGCTGCCCCGCTGCGGGGGCGGGGGCCGGGGCCGGGACTGACGGCCGCGCACACGCGGGGAACGTCGCCGCCAGGGCGAGGGCGACGACCAGCGAGCGGCCCGGTCGCGTCAGGGAGTTCGCACCGTCGGGTTCGCCCCCGCTGCCGGCGGTGGCTGTCCGAAGCCCGGTGGCGCCTGTAAGCGGGAGCGGCCGTCGCTCGCGATGAACGCTCGCAGCTCGACGTACGCGCGATGCGGGTTGTTGCGCTGCAACCCGGCCCGGATCCACGTCTCGTGGTACCAGCGGTCGAACGGCGGGTACTCGGCGCGGGCGAAGTCGGCCTCGAGCTGCTCGAGTGGCGCCAGGGCGTCGTGGATGAGCCGCCACAGGCCGCCCGAGTCCGGGGCCCGCAGCGCGTCCGCCAGCTGCAAGGCAGCCCGCGTCTGCCGCTCATCGATCCGCAGGCCGAGCGCGACGTCGACGGAGAAGAAGCGCTGCTGCGCCGAGGTCAGCGTCGCCGCCGCTTGCTCGGTGGTCGCCAGGGCCGTATCCAGACGGGCGATACGCGCCTGCAGCACGGCAAGGGTATCGGCGTTGAACGGCGTGAACGGCTGACCGGTCGTGCGACGCCACAGACGCTCGATGAGGTTTTGCACCGCTTCCGACGCGTACCAGAGCTTGTCGGGCGTGTCGAGTAGCGCATGGTAGCGGTCGTACGCCGCCCGCGCCGGGGCGGCGGCGGGCGCGAAATATTCCTGCGTCCACCACGTCACGAACCGGCCCGCCGGATCGGGCGACGCGTACACCGCCGGCGCGTTCCAGGTGATGTCGGCGATCAGGCGCGCCCCCATGACGTAGTCGCGTAGCTCCGACACATTGACGAGCATGTACTCGGTCGCCCGGGCCTGCACGACGCGTTGGAACTCCCGGGCGATTGTCGCGGGAGCCACGATGTGCGTGGTCTGCTTGCTCAGGTTGCCGCCCAGGTACGCCAGGTGGTAGTAGACGCCGTGCTTCCAGCGGCCCAGATCGGTCGGGAGCCCGCGCATGTGGCCGTCGTTGTCGTCCGGCCAGACGATGATGACGTCGTCCGGCAACCCGAACGCGGCCGGATCGCGGCGGTACAGCTCCAGCATCTCCGAGTACATCGTGAAGTGAAACAGCGGCGCATGCCCCGGGGGCAGCGCGTCGCGCACCATCGCGGTTTGCAACCCGATCACCTCGCGGAACACGCGGGCCTTGTCGGCGTCGGTGGTCCCCTCCGGCCACGTGTAGCCGCGATCCGAGGTGTTCCGCAGGCCCACCGGCCAGATCACGTCCAGGTCGTGGTTCTCCGCGACGCCGCCCCGCCAGAAGGCCAGCAGGCCGTCCCGGTTCGTGAACCAGTCGTAGTCGGGCCGCACGCCGCGCTCGGCGGCCAGGTTGAAGGTCACGAGGCCGAACGGGTTGGAGACGAGGATGTCGTAGTGGTGCGATGTATAGTAGAGGCCCCAATCGCTGGCGAGCTGCTGCACCTCGAAGCGGCGGTGCACGCGCACGTACGGCGCGACCATGTTCATGCGCAGCCGCAGCGCCGTCTCGAAGAAGCGCCGGTACCAGGCGAGCGGCACGTCCCCCGTCTGGAGCGGGTAGCCGCGGGCGTCGAACGGACGGGGCAGGATGTCCTCGTCGTCGTGGAAGAACCCGCGAAACCGGAACGTCGGGGGTCCCTGCGCGAAGCGCGTGGCCTTGAGGACCAGCGGATCGTGGTGCTCGGGCAGGTACCCGGTCCACAGGTAGAGGGGATCGACGCCCAGGCGCTCGGACAGGGTGTACGCTGCGAACGCGGTGCCGCGTGGGTTCGACCCTACGAGCCACACGGTCCGCGGCGCTGTGACGACGCGATACGCCTCCCACTGGCCCCGCAGCGTGCCTGCGTCGATGGCGGCCGGGAGCGTTCCGTTTCCCACGGTGACGAGGCGAACGCTCGTCCTTCCGGGCGTGGGGGTGATGACGATGGGCGGGCGATAGCCGCTGATCGCCTCGATGTCGCCGGCCAGGAACACGGCCGCCTGGCGCACGTTCAGGTTTTCGGCGGCGCCGACCACGATTTCGGCGCCGCTGTCGCGCGATGCGAGTACCACGTCGCTTCGGGCGGCGGGTCCGCTCCGGACCCAGGAGCCGCGCACCAGCGCCGCCCAGGGGTCGGCCTGCGCGGCGCTGTAGGCGGGGACGAGCGAGCCCGCGAGCGCGAGCGGCGCCAGGTACTTCCGAAATCGGCTCATAAGATCATCTTCTGTCTCGCAGAAAGTGCGCGCCATCCCCACTACGCGCAACCGCGCCCGTTCGCTTGCCGGGTGCCACCCGAGAGGATCGTCCCGATGCCCGCCATCCGCGTAATCGCCCTGCTTGCCGCTGCCGTCGCCGGCCGCGTTGCCGCGCAGACGCCCGCCTGGCAGGACCCGAGCCTGCCGTTCGAGCGCCGCGCCGCGGATCTGGTCGGGCGCATGACGCTCGAGGAGAAAGTCTCCCAGATGATGGACCGCGCGCCGGCCATCGATCGGCTGGGCATCCCCGAATACAACTGGTGGAACGAGGGGCTCCACGGCGTCGCGCGCTCGGGGCTCGCGACCGTGTTTCCGCAGGCCATCGGCTTCGCCGCGACGTGGGACTCGAGCCTCGTGTTCCGCATGGCCACCGTCGTCTCCGACGAGTTTCGTGCGAAACATGAGGACTACGTGCGCCGGGGCCAGCACCAGCGGTATCAGGGGCTCACCGTCTGGTCGCCCAACATCAACCTGTTCCGCGACCCGCGCTGGGGACGCGGCCAGGAGACGTACGGCGAAGACCCCTACCTCACCGGGCAGCTGGCCGTGCCGTTCATCCGCGGGCTCCAGGGCGACGATCCCCGGTATCTCAAGACCATCGCGACTGTGAAGCACTTCGCCGTCCACTCGGGTCCCGAGCCGCTGCGCCACCAATTCGACGCCGTGGTGAGCGAGCGAGACCTGCGGGAGAGCTACCTGCCCCACTTCGAGACCGGCATTCGCGAGGCGGGCGCCTACTCGTTGATGTGCGCCTACAACCGGGTGTTCGGCGCGCCGGCCTGCGGCAGCGACCTGCTGTTGCGGACCATTCTGCGGGGGGAGTGGCGCTTCCCCGGCTACGTCGTGTCCGATTGCGGCGCCATCGACGACATCTACCAGCGGCACCGGGTCGCCCCGACCGCCGCGGCGGCGGCCGCGCTGGGCGTCCGCACCGG
>Ga0209474_10000417_pt1 | contig 47083 bp, 41 predicted proteins | sample GraSoiAngelo_145_FD_185902 | JGI IMG/M metagenome (GOLD analysis project Ga0209474, IMG submission 185902) | Grasslands soil microbial communities from the Angelo Coastal Reserve, California, USA - 14_1009_05_20cm (SPAdes) (version 2) | ecosystem: Environmental > Terrestrial > Soil > Grasslands...
GTCGCTCAGGCGGCGCACGCGCGGCATGCCGCGCTCCGGAATGCCGTCGCGGATCACGTCCCGCAGCTCATCGTCGCTGGCGGCGCGCGCGAGCGTGGCGCGGTTGAGCGCCGGCCCCTCGTCGCCCGTCCCGTCGATCCCGTGGCACCGCGCGCACATGCCGTCGAAGAGCTTCTTGCCTTCCTGAATGGCGCGGCCGGACGCGGGCGCGCTCTGCACTGTCAGCGCGAGAACCAGAGGCAGGATCATGTCGGTTCCTCGCGGAGATAATACACGGCGGACGGAACCACGAAGACACGAAGATTCACGAAGATCACGAAGAAGAATTTCTTGTACAAAAAAGATCGTATCCGTCTAGCGGGTCGTTCGACATCGCGATTGGCCGCTGCGCCGACTGCGGCCGTCGTGTGCAGGGTCGCCATCCCCTCCAGACGTCGGGTGCGATCGGCGCTGTGGCGGCGCAGCTCGGGCCGGCCGCGGTCACGTTGGCCGTGGTGCTGAACAAACAATTGGACTGCCGGGGCGTGGGTTTACCGAAGCCACCACTCTGCTCGGTGCCGACTTCGCGGGGATCCTCGTGCGCGACGGCTGGGCGCCCTATCGCCGCTTCGAGCAGGTGCTTCGAGTGTCTTCGTGCCTTCGTGATTCCGTCCTCCGGTCAACCCCACACCTCTCGCGAGATCTCCACAATCAGTTCGAGCTTCGCTTTCTCCTGATCGACGGTGAGCGCGTTGCCTTCGGCGTTGCTCGCGAAGCCGCACTGCGGGCTCAGCGCCAGCCGCTCGATCGGCACGAACTTCGACGCTTCATCGATCCGCCGCTTCACGTCGTCCTTCTTCTCGAGCGCGCCCTTCTTCGTCGTCACGAGGCCGAGGACGACGGTCTTGTCTTTCGGGACGAAGCGCAGCGGGCTGAAATCCCCGGCGCGCGAGCTGTCGTACTCGAGGAAGTAGCCGTGGACGTCGAACTCGTTGAAGAGCACCTCGGCGACCGGCTCGTAGCCGCCGTCGGCCACCCAGTGGCTGCGCGCGTTGCCGCGGCACAGATGCATGCAGACCGTCATGTCCTCGTGCCGCGCGGCCGTCGCGTCGTTCACGAGCTTCGCGTAGGTGTGCGGCAGTCGGTCGGGATCCTCGCCCAGGCTCCGCGCGAAGTCGCGCAGGTTCGGATCGCAGAGAAACGCCATGTTGACTTCGTCCACCTGGAGGTAGCGGCAGCCGACGTCCACGAGATCGCGGATCTCCTCGCTGTAGACGCGCGCGAGGTCGGCGTAGAAGCCGTCCATGTCCGGATACGCCGTCGTGTCGATCGCCTTGCGGCCGCCGCGGAAGTGCAGCACGCTCGGCGACGGGATCGTGATCTTCGGCGTCCCCTTCGTGATCGATTTCAGGAATTTGAAGTCGTCGACGAAGATCGGATGCGGCCGCGACAGCCTGCCGGTGATCTTCACGCCGGGCGGCGCCCACTCGATCTCGCCCTCCTCGGAGTGGAACTTGATCGGGATGCCGGGCGCCTGCTGCACGTTCGCGAAGTCGCACACGAAGTCCATGTGCCACAGGCCGCGGCGGAACTCGCCGTCGGTGATCGACTGCATGCCGAGCTGTTCCTGCATCGCGACGACGTCGCGAATCGCGGCGTCCTCGATGCGCCGCAGCTCGGCGGCGGTGATCTCGCCGCGCTTCCGCCGCTCGCGCGATTCGAGCAGATGCGCGGGCCGCAGCAGGCTGCCGACCTGATCGGCCTTGAACGGCGGCGTCATGGTGAGCGTGGCCATCGGATCTCCGGCAGGTCGAGGCGCGCCTAGTCGCGCCGCTCGCGCCACAGCCCGAGTGATTTCTGCGCCGGCCGATCGGAGAAGCTGAAGAGCACCGCCTCGCCGTGCGCGCTGTGCGTCACCGGCGTCCACGACGGGACGACGAAGACGTCGCGCGGCCCCCACGCGAAGCTCTCGTCGCCGACGCGGCTCGTGCCGCGGCCTTCGGCGGCGCAGAAGACGGTCGCGTCGGTCGAGCGGTACGCCCTGGTCTCGAAGCCTTTCGGCAGCAGCTGCAGGAACGCCGCGATCGTCGGCATGGGGTAGCCGCCGGTCGCCGGGTTGACGTACTGCATCTTGATGCCGTGCACCGGATCGACGGGGCCGTTGCGCTGCAGGCGATCGAGCGCCTCGCGGCTGCGCGCGTACGGATACGACAGCAGCGGCGAGCGCCGCTCCGGCGTGAACTCCACCGGCAGCAGCGCGGCGCCGTAGCGCGACAGCGCGTCCCCTTCGGGCCGAATCACCGGCTGGATCTCGTCGGGGTGGTGCTCGGCGAAGCTCGCGCTGAACAGGTTCACCATCGGGATGTCGAGCCCGTCGAGCCAGATCGCCGGCTTGTCGCTCGGGTTGCCGTGATCGTGGTAGGTCCACGACGGCGTCAGGATGAAATCGCCCGCGCGCATCGTCGTCCGCTCGCCGTCGACGGCGGTGTAGGCGCCCTCGCCGCTCTCGAGGACGAAGCGCAGCGCCGACGCCGAGTGGCGATGCGTCGGCGCCGTCTCGCCCGGCATCACGAGCTGAACGCCGGCGAAGAGCGTCGGCGTGATCTGCGGCAGGCCGCGCGCGCTCGGGTTCTGCAGCGCCAGGACGCGGCGCTCGGCGTCCTGCGCGGAGATCAGCGCGCCGGCATCCATCAGGAGCGCGCGCACCTCGTCGTAGCGCCACATCGCGGCCGCGCAACCGGCCTTCGGCTGCGGCGTGACGAGCTCGCCCAGCACTTCCCAGAGCGGCGCGGTGTGCTTCGCCGAGAGACGCTGGTAGAGCGCCTTGAGCTCGGGCGACGCCTCGGGTCGAGCGTGAAACGTGGTGGTCGTGTTCATGCGGCCCGCACCTTCACTTCCATCGTGCCGATGTGTTCGATGCACGCCGTGATCACGTCGCCCGGCTGGATCGGGCTGACGCCTTCGGGCGTGCCGGTGATGACGACGTCGCCGGGATTGAGCGTGTAGAACGCCGACGCGTACTCGATGAGCTGCGGGACGCCGAGAATCAGGTACCGCGTGTTCGAGCTCTGGCGCTGCTCGCCGTTCACCGCGATCCGCAGATCGAGGCTGCCCGGATCGGGAATCTCGTCGGCGGTCACGAGCCACGGCCCCAGGACGGCGTAGCTGTCCGGCGATTTCCGGAGGCTGCGCTCCTCGGGGCCGCGAATCGTGATGTCGAGGCCGATCGCGTAGCCGGCGACGTATTTGTAGCCGTCGGCGGCGGAGACGTTGTTCGCCTGCCTGCCGATGATCACGGCGAGCTCCACCTCGTGATCGTTGCGGCGATCGATCTTGCGCAGCGCGATCCCCTGGCCGGGCCCGACGAGCGCGCTCGTCGCTTTCAGGAACAGCCCCGCCGTCTGGATCGGCGCCATCGTCATGCTGACGTTGTGGTGCAGCGACGCGTCGTCGCGCACTTCGTCGAGGTGCTTCTGATAGTTGACCGGCGCGCAGACGATTTTGCCCGGGTTCGCGACCGGGCTGAGCAGCGTCACCGATCGAACCGGAATCGGCGCGGCGGCGGCGGCCACACTGCGCGCGCGCGAGAGGACGGCGTCGAGGTTCGCGATCAACGGATCGAACGACGGCAGCGGATAGCGGTACGCGGGCAGCACGTCGAGCGCCGCGGTGACGTCGCGGATCGCGTCGCCGTCGACGACGCCCAGGCGCCCCTCGTTGTAGCGGCAGAGTTTCATAGTGATCCGTCATGGCTGATGGCTGATGGCTGATGGCTGATGGCTGATGGCTGATGGCTGCCATAGCCATCAGCCATCAGCCATCCAGCCATGACGTTATATCAGAAACGCATTCGCCTTCTGCGGCAGCGCGCTCGCGAGCACGATCGCCGCGGCCGCGCAGACGGCCGGCGCCACTCCCGCCATGAAAATGCGATCGGGCGTCCACTGAAGCGAGAGCAGCAGGCCGCCGACCGACGGCCCGACGATCGATCCGACGCGGCCGACGCCCAGCGCCCAGCCGATGCCGGTGGCGCGAATCGCGGTGGGGTAGAACATCGCCGCGAGCGCGTTCAGCCCCGCCTGCGCGCCCTGCACGCAGATGCCCAGCACGAAGATGATCGCGAGCATCAGCGGCAGCGAGGCCGCGGCCGACGCGAGCGATGGGATCAGGAGAATGCACAACGCGAACTCGACGACGAGCGCCGCCCGCGTGCCAGCCGTCCGCATGACGTGCCCCTGCGTCAGCGTGCCGATGACGCCGCCCAGGCTGAACGCGATCACCGCCTGCACGCCCGCCGCGATCGACAACCCCGACTGCCGCAGCAGCGACGGCAGCCAGCTCAGGACGAAGTAGAGGATCAGCAGGTTCATGAAGAACGGAATCCACAGCAGCAGCGTGCCGGCCGCGCGTCCGTCGGTGAAGAGATCGCGGACCGGCACGGCGCGGCGCGCCGCGGCGCGGCCGCGCGTCCGCGATTCGATCCACTCGACCGATTCCGGAAGCCGCGCGACCAGCACGGCCGCGAGCGCGAGCGGCAGCGCGCCTCCGAGGACGAACACGGATCGCCAGCCCCACCGCGGGATCATGAACAACGCCGCCTGGCTCGCGACGACGGCGCCGGCCGGCATGCCGGTGAAGATCGCGCCGATGACGATCGCCTGCAGCCGCTTCGGCGTGTACTCGGAGGTGAGCGCGACGGCGTTCGGCATCGCGCCGCCGAGGCCGAGGCCTGTCAGGAACCTGAAGACGACGAGCTGCTGCAGCGTCGCCGCGCGCGCGGTGAGCAGCGCGAAGACCGCGAACACGACGACCGACGCGATCACTACCCACCGGCGGCCCCAGCGATCCGCGATCGGCCCGCTCGCCATCGCCGCCACCATGAGGCCGACGAGCGCCGCCGACAGCACCGGACCGAACGACGCGAGCGGAATCCGCAGGCTCTCGGAAATCACCGGGACGAGAAACCCCATGCACTGCGTATCGAAGCCGTCGAGGACGACGACGGCGGCGCACAACGCGATCGTCCGGCGCTGCTGCGGTGACATATCAGCTTGGCGAACGCAAGCCGCCCAAGTATACTCGGCCACACTTTCGGCATGCCCCGGACACGAATCGGCATGTGGGCCGCGCTCGCCGGCGCGCTGACGATTCCTCTCGTCGCGCGCTCGCAGACGACGGCACCGAAGACCGGCGCGCAGTCGGCCTCGCTCGTCGAGTACGACGACGCCGTGCAGAAGTCGAGGCCGTTCGGCGTCGACTTCACCGGCGAGTGGGCGCCGCGCTTCCACGAGGACGAGCCCGAGCGCGTGCCTGGCCCCGAGCTCGGCGATTATCTCGGCATCCCGATCAACGATGCGGCGCGCATGCGCGCGACGACCTGGGAAGCGTCGATCCAGACGCTGCCCGAATGGCAGTGCCGTCCGCACTCGGCCGACTACATCTGGCGCGGCCCGTCGCCGCTGCGGATCTGGAAAGACGCGGATCCCGTCTCGCGGCAGGTCGTCGCGTGGCACGCTGAATGGCTGCGGTCCGTCGATCGATCGATTTACATGGACGGCCGCCCGCATCCGTCACCCAACGCGCCGCACACGTGGGCGGGCTTCTCGACCGGCAAATGGGACGGCGACGTCCTCACGATCAAGACGACGCACCTGAAGGAAGGCTACGTGCGGCGCAACGGATTGCCGCGCAGCGATCAGGCGACGCTCACCGAGCACTGGATGCTGCACGGCGACGTGCTCACGGTCGCCGCGATCACGACCGATCCGGTGTATCTCACCGAGCCGTTCATCCGCACCACCGACTACGAGCTCGACGTGCACCAGTGGGTGCCGCCGTATCCGTGTCAAGTCGTCGAGGAAGTGGACCGCAAGCCCGGCATCGTGCCGCACAGCCTGCCGGGAACGAGCGACGCGACCTCCGAGTTCGCCGCGCGCTGCGGCCTGCCGGTCGAGGCGACCCGCGGCGGCGCGGAGACGATGTATCCCGATTTCCGCGACAAGATCGGCTTCATCACCTCGAAATGCATAGCGGCCCAGCGATGACACGCCGCGCGCATCTGGTCACCATCGTCGCGCTCGTCGCCGCGTGCGCGTCGCTCGCCGGCCAAGGATCGTCTTCGCCTCCGGCGGGTCAAGCGCGCGGACGCGGCCTGCAGCCGCCGCAGAGCCCGCGCGCGATCGCGCCCTCGGATTTCACCGGCTACTGGGTGTCGGTCGTCACCGAAGACTGGCGCTGGCGGATGGTGACGCCCGCGAAAGGGGACTACGACAGCGTGCCGCTGAACGCCGCCGGCCGCCGCGAAGCGGACGGGTGGGATCCGCAGCGCGACGAGGCCAATGGCGAAGCGTGCCGCGCGTATGCGGCCCCGGCGATCATGCGCGTCCCCGGCCGCATCCACGTCACGTGGGACAACGACGCGGCGCTCCGGATCGAGGCGGAGGCCGGCACGCAGACGCGCGTCTTCCGATTCGGCGCGCCCGCCGCCGACCGCGGCCAGCCGGCGCCGACGTGGCAGGGCGAATCGGTGGCGTCGTGGGAGCTCGGCGGCCGCGCCGGCATGTTCGGCGGTCCGCCGCCGAAGCCAGGCGGCGCGCTGAGAGTCGTCACCTCGCGCATCCGCCCCGGCTACCTGCGCAAGAACGGCGTTCCGTTCAGCGCGAACGCCGTGCTCACCGAGTACTTCAACGTCCTCGGCCCGGAAGACAACGGCGACCTCTGGCTCGTCGTCACGACGATCGTGCAGGATCCGCAGTACCTGGCGACGCGCTTCTTCACGAGCACGCACTTCAAGAAGCTTTCCGATGGGTCGAGCTGGCATCCGACGGCCTGCCGCGCGTCCTGATCGGATTCCGATCGTCGTTGCCGCCGGCGTCGCCGTTCTCGCGCTCGCGGCCTGCTCGCGCGGCCCCGATCTCCAGCCGGTCGCCACCATCGCGCAGATCATGGAGACGACCGTCGAGCCGGTGTCGAACGTGGTGTTCGACGCCGCGGTCTGGGAGAACGGCGTCCAGGTCGGCGGACCGAAGACAGTCGAGGACTGGAAGATGGTGCAGGCGAACGCGCTGATGCTCGGCGAGACGGCGAACCTGCTGCTCATGAACGGGCGCGCGAAGGATCACGTCGGCTGGACGATCCGCACGCAGGCGATGAGGGACGCCGCGCTCGAGGCGGCGCGCGCCGCCGACGCGCGGAACACGGAGGCGATCTTCGCCGCCGGGACGCACATCTATCAGTCGTGCACCGGCTGTCACCTGCAGTACATCCCGAACCTGAACGCGCCGCCGAAAAAGATTGAATAGGAGCCAGCCATGCGAGTTGCGATCAGCCTTGCGCTCGTGATCGCGTCGGCGGCGCGCGCCGCCGGCGCGACCTGTGAAAGCCTCGCGTCGTTGTCGCTGCCGCAGGCGGCGATCACGTCGGCGCAGAATGTCGCGCCCGGCGCGTTCACCCCTCCGTCGACGAGCAGCCGTGGCGGCGGACGCGGCGCGAATCCATTCAAGGATCTGCCGGCGTTCTGCCGCGTCGCCGCGACGCTCGCGCCGACGAGCGACTCGGACATCAAGATCGAGGTGTGGCTGCCGGCGTCCGGCTGGAACGGCAAGTTTCAGGCGGTCGGCAACGGCGGCTGGGCGGGAGTCATCAGCTATCCCGCGATGGCCGACGCGCTCAGACGCGGCTACGCGACGGCATCGACCGACACCGGCCACACGAGCGCGGGCGGATCGTTCGCGCTCGGCCACCCGGAGAAGTTCATCGACTTCGCGTACCGCTCCGAGCACGAGATGACCATGAAGGCGAAGGCGCTCGTCAGCGCGTTCTACGGCAGCGCGCCGAAGTTCTCCTACTGGAACGGCTGCTCGACCGGCGGACGCCAGGGGCTCGCCGAGGTGCAGCGCTATCCCGACGACTTCGACGGCGTGATCGCCGGCGCGCAGGCAAATCCGCGGACGCACCTCAACGCGTGGCAGCTCACGATCGGCAAGGCGGCGCTGAGCGATCCGGCCGCGTTCATCCCGCCCGACAAGTATCGGCTGATTCACACGGCGGTCGTCGACCAGTGCGACGCGCTCGACGGTGTGAAGGACGGCCTCGTCAGCGATCCGACGAAGTGCCGCTTCGATCCCTCGCACCTCGACTTCCTGACGCCGCGGCAGATCGAGACCGTGCGCGCCGTGTTGAGCCCGACGAAGACGAAGACGGGCGACGTGATCTTTCCGGGCTACGTGCCCGGCGCCGAGCTCGGATGGGCCGGCCTCATCGGCGGCCCCGAGCCGACCGCGACCGCGATCGATCAGTTCAAGTTCGTGGTCTTCAAAGATCCGACCTGGGACTGGCGGACGTTCGATCTCGATCGCGACGTCGCGGTCGCCGACAAGGTGGACAGCGGCACGATCAACGCGATCAACCCGCACATCGAGCCGTTCGTGAAGCACGGCGGAAAGCTGCTGATGTATCACGGCTGGGCCGATCAGCTCGTCGGTCCGCTGACGAGCGTCAACTACTACGACAGCCTCTCGAAGGACGTGCGGTCGTCGGTGCGCCTCTTCATGGTGCCCGGCATGGGCCATTGCGGCGGCGGCGAGGGGCCGAACACGTTCGACACGGTGAGCGCGATCGAGCAGTGGGTGGAGCAGGGGAAGGCGCCCGCGCGCATCGTCGCGTCGCACGCGACGGGCGGCGTCGTCGATCGCACGCGGCCGCTGTGCCCGTATCCGCAGCTCGCCGTCTACAGCGGCAGCGGGAGCATCGACGAGGCCGCGAACTTCGTCTGCCGATGATGCCGCTGCTCGCGTCGCTCGAGAACAGCGGGTTCGGCACGTGGGTGCGCGAGTCGAGCTCGCTCTGGGCCTACCCGACGATTCTGTTCATGCACACGGTCGGCCTCGGATTCCTCGTCGGCCTCAACGTCGCGATCGATCTGCGCATCCTCGGCGTCGCGGAGAAGCTGCCGCTCGCGCCGTTCGAGAAGTTCTACCGGGTGATGTGGGCCGCATTCTGGATCAACGCGCTGTCGGGGACGGCGCTCCTCGTCGCGGACGCGACGACGAAGCTGACCAATCGCGTCTTCTACATCAAGATGGCGTGCATCTTCTTCGCCGTGATGAGCATGGTGCTGATCCGGCGGCGCGCCTTCGGCGCCGCGGCCGATCGCGCGGCCGTCGCCGCGCCCGCGCGCGCGCTGGCGGCGATGTCGCTCGTCCTCTGGGCCGGCGCGATCACCGCCGGCCGCCTGATGGCGTACTTCGGCCCGGTCTCCGGCGCGCCCGGCCTGCAGAACAGGCTGCCCTGATGGTGCAGGCCTTCTCGACGTGGCTGCACGGCACGAGGCTCTCGTGGGCGGTCGCCGGCGGCGTCCCCTGGATCTGGCCGCTGTGCGAGACGCTGCACTTCATGGGCCTCGCGCTCCTCGTCGGCATCGTCGGCGTCTTCGACCTGCGCATCCTCGGGATGGCGAAGGGGCTGCCGGTCGGCCCGATTCAGCGCCTGATGCCGTGGGCGATTCTCGGGTTCTCGATCAATCTCGTCACCGGATCGCTGTTCTTCGCAGGCGATCCCTTTCAGTACATCCACAACGTCGCGTTCGGCTTCAAGCTGCTCTTCATCGGGCTCGCGGGCGTGAACGTGATCGTGTTCTACGTCACCGGCCTCTACCGCCACGTGGACGGCATCGGCCCCGGCCACGACGCGCCGCTCGCCGCAAAGGTCGCCGCCGCGGCGTCGCTGTTCCTGTGGGTTGGCGTGATGTACTGGGGCCGGATGCTGCCGTTCATCGGCAACGCGTTCTGAAGAAAAACCCGTCATGGCTGGATGGCTGGATGGCTGATGGCTATGGCTGATGGCTGGATGGCTGATGGCTGATGGCTGATGGCTGATCGGATCGACCATTGGCCATTGCCATCAGCCATCAGCCATCAGCCATGACGGGTTACTGAAAGTCTCCGCTCCATTTGAACCCGTCCTTCGGCCGCAGGATGCTCCGCATGCGGATGCGGTGATCCTCGACGGTGCGGCCCGGGTTGCCGGTGATGATCACATGATCGCCCGGCTTCAGCGTGTCGCGCGAGATGCCGGTCAACTGCCCGGCGGCGGCCCACTCGACGGCCCAGCGCTGCATCTCGCCCTTCGCGTCCGGCGCCTGCACGTGCACGAACGAATGCGGGTTCCGGAACATGAACTGCACCATGTCGCCTTCGATCTTGATCTCCTTGTCGACGATGTAGGTGGCGGCGAACGAATGGTGCGCGTGGACCATGGCGCCGGACACGAGCGCGGCGCCGACCAGCGCGAGCGCGAGCCGTTTCACGTGGACCTCCCCGGATGCTCCTACGACGATATCGTAGCCGACCTCAGCGCTGGCGTGGCTGCGGCTCCGCGGCGGTCTTTGCGGCGCGGAAATCCCGCGAGTCGACCGTGATGCGCGCCTGCGGCGCGTACATCTCGTCCCAGCTCTGCTCGGACCAGAACACTTCCTTGTCCGGCGCCGGGTTCTTCGCCGAGTTGTCGAACAGCGTGACGACCGTCACCTTGCTGCCCGCCGGAATCCGGCGCGGCGACGCGAGCTCGTAATAGAGCTGCCAGTTGAAGTCGTACTTCGGCACGGCGAGCAGCACTTCCTCGCGTCCGTCGGGCAGCGTCAGCGTGTAGCGCATGCTCTTGCCGCGCAGGTGCAGATGCGGCGTCAGCCCGTAGAGCGTGATCGGCTCGCGAATGGTGTGGATGCTGACCACTTTCCAGTTCTCGGCGTACGGCGGAATGTTCGGCAGGTTCACGCCGCCTTCGACGCTGTTCGGATCGTCGCGCCGCTGACGCTCGGGCGCGTACGGCTGCCCCTCGACGATGTAGGTCGTCGGGCCCGCGGCGCCGAACGAGTGGTAGATCTGATGGCCCACATCCTGGCCCGGCTTCGCGAGATACAGTCCGAGCTTCGTCCGATCCGTCTTCGGCGTGCCGGACGGCGTGTAGTGCATGTAGAAATCGATGTACGAGCCGGCCTTGATCAACTGCCCGGCGTCGCCCTGATACGACTCGTAGCCGCGTCCCGGCACGAACGACAGCAGCTTCTGAATCTCCTCGGTGCTCGTGCCGCCGTTGGCGCGCGCAACCTGATTGCGCGACATCGCCCGGCCGCCCGCGTCCACGATGCGTCCGCCGACGAGCGACGCGCCGTCGGGCAGCCGATCGATCACGTAGAGGCCGGCATGATGCACGACGCCGGCGGTGCCCGGCCGCACGTCGATCGCCTTCACATAGACGTCTTGGGTGAACGGCGACTTCGTGAAGAAGTCGATCACCGGCACTTCGCCTTCCGCGGGAATGTCGAACGCGATCGGCATCTCGATGACGACGTCCGGCTCGCCGTGCGACCAGCCGGCGGAAAGCGCGGGCACCGGCGGCAGATCGGCGTCACGTCCGCGCGGCGCGCCGGCGTCGACCCACGCCGCGATCGTCGCAATCTGCGCATCGGTCAGGCTCGGATCGTCCTTGAAGCGCCCGAAGCGCGGATCGGCGCCCCACGGCGGCATCTCGCGGCTCGTCACCTTCCGCTGGATCGACTTCGCCCAGGGCCGCACCTCGTCGTAGGTGACGAGCGACATCGGCGCGACCTCGCCGGCGCGGTGGCAGCCCACGCAGCGCGCGTAGAGAATCGGCGCGACGTCCCGGGCAAACGTCGCCTCGCCCTCGGCGCCGGCGCGTCCGGCCGCATCGCCGGCGAGCGTCGCGAAGCCGAGCAGCGCGGTCGTGAGAGAAAGCGCCGCGAGGACGGGGCGAACAGCGTGTCTCATAGCCCCTCTTTCATGAAGGAACGCGCGCGTCGATCGAACATTCTAGGCGGCGCTTCCGACGACCGTCAAGAAACTGCGCAGCCCTCTTACAATCTGACCTTCATGCCGAAGTCGCTGCTGGCGGTCCTCGCGCACCCCGACGACGAGTCGCTCGGCGTCGGCGGCACGCTGGCGAAGTACGCCTCGGAAGGGGTCGAGGTGTCTCTGCTGACGGCGACGCGCGGCGACGGCGGCCGCTTCCGCGGCCATCCGGTGGGCGATCCCCGCATCCCGGTCCCGCCGCGCTGGCCTCGATCCGCGAGACGGAGCTGCGCGCGGCGGCGGCGGTGCTCGGCGTGCGCGACGTCGCGCTGCTCGACTACCGCGATCAGCATCTCGATCGCGCGAACCGTCGCGAGGCCATCGCCGACATCGTGCGCCACCTCCGGCGCGTTCGCCCGGACGTCGTCGTCACGTTCGGGCCCGACGGCGCGTACGGGCATCCGGATCACGTCGCGATCTCGCAGTTCGCGACGGCGGCGACCGTCGCTGCCGCTGATTCGGCGTTCGCGCTGGACGCGGCCGAGTCGATCCGCGAGCCGCACACCGTCTCGAAGCTGTATTACATCGCCTGGCCGGCGACGACGTGGGCCGCGTACGAGTCGGCGATGAAGCGGCTGGTCGCGACCCTGGACGGCGTGCAGCGGCAGGCGACCGCGTGGCCCGACTGGGCGATCACCACCCTGATCGACACGCGCCGTTTCTGGCCGACGGTGTGGCGCGCGGTCTCGTGCCACGAGTCGCAGATGGCCGCCTACGAGCGCCTGAAGGACGTCTCGCCCGAGCATCACGAGGCGTTGTGGGGCTCGCAGTCGTTCTATCGCGCCTACAGCACGGTGAACGGCGGGCGCGCGCGCGAAACGGATCTCTTCGAGGGCATCGGCCGCTGATGCGGGACAAGGAGCACGCCGTGGAGGACGATGGGGAACGGCGCGCGCCGCTGGCGATGGACGCGGCGGAGTTCCGCGCGCTCGGGCATCGGCTCGTCGATCAGGTGGCGGCGCTGCTCGAGTCGATTCCGCAACGTCCGGTGACGCGCGACGAATCGCCGTCGGCGGTGCGCGAGGCGCTCGGCCTCGACGGTCCGCTGCCGGAAGCGGGCGCCGCGCCCGGGCCGTTCCTCGAGCGGACGGCGCAGCTGCTCTTCGATCACTCGCTGTTCAACGCGCACCCGCGCTTCTTCGGCTACATCACCGCGCCGCCGGCGCCGATCGGCGTGCTCGGCGACCTGCTCGCCGCGGCGGTGAACGCGAACGTCGGCGCGTGGACGCTGTCGCCCGCCGCGACCGAGATCGAGGCGCAGACCGTGCGATGGATTGCCGCACTCATCGGCTACCCGACCGACTGCGGCGGCCTCCTCGTGAGCGGCGGCAACATGGCCAACCTCGTGTGCTTCGCCGCCGCGCGCGCCGCGAAGGCCGGCTGGAACGTCCGCGAGCGCGGCGTCGGCACCGGCCCTGCGATGCGCGTGTACGCGTCGCTCGAAACGCACACGTGGATTCAGAAGGCGGCCGATCTCACCGGCCTCGGCACGGCGTCGATCCGATGGATGCCGACTGATGCGCGCCTCCGCATGGACGCCGCCGCCCTGTGGCGGCGCATGGACGAGGATGCGGCCGCGGGCGACGTGCCGTGCATGGTGGTCGGCACCGCCGGATCGGTGAGCACCGGCGCCATCGATCCGCTGCGCGAGATCGCGGCGCTGTGCCGCGAGCGCGGCGTGTGGTTTCACGTGGACGGCGCGTACGGCGGCTTCGCGGCGGCGGCGCCCGAGGCGCCCGACGATCTCCGCGCGCTGACGGTCGCCGACTCCGTGGCCGTCGATCCGCACAAGTGGCTGTACGCGCCGCTCGAGGCCGGCTGCGCGCTGGTGCGCGATCCGGAGGCGCTGCGCGCGGCGTTCGCGTACCACCCGCCGTACTACCACTGGAACGAGCGCGCGACGAACTACGTCGACTACGGCCCGCAGAACTCGCGCGGGTTTCGCGCGCTCAAGGTGTGGCTGGCGCTGCGCCATGCCGGCGCGGCGGCGTACCGGCGGATGATCGGCGACGACATCCGCCTCTCGCAGACGATGGCGGCCGCCGTCGAGGCGCACCCCGATCTCGAGCTCGCGACGCAGGAGCTGAGCATCACGACGTTCCGCTTCGTGCCGCGCGCGCTGCGGGCGAAGATTGGCGACGCGTCCGTGGAGGCGCACCTGGACGCGCTCAACCGCGAGCTGCTCGACCGGCTGCAGCGCGGCGGCGAGCTGTTCGTGTCGAACGCCGTCGTCGGCGGCCGCTATCTGCTGCGCGCCTGCATCGTGAACTTCCACACGACGCGGGCCGACGTCGAGGCGGTGCCGGAGATCGTCGCGCGGACGGGGCGCGCGATCGACGCCGAGATGCGCCCGAGCGTATGAGATCGCCGGCGTCCTCGCGCGCGCTGCTGCTGCTCGTGATCGCCGGCGGCGCCGTCCTGCGCGTCTGGGGGCTGCGGTTCGGCTTCCCGCATCCGGTCGCGCGCCCGGACGAAGAGGTGCTCGTCGACGCGGCGCTCGGCGTCCTGCGCGACGGCAACCCGCATTTCTTCGACTGGCCGAGCCTCTTCATCTACGCGACGGCGGGATCGTACGCGGCGCTGTTCGCCGTGGAGCGCGCCGTCGGCGGCGCAATCCGGCACGCGGCGATTGCGAAGGCCGCGTTTGAGCCGCTGCTGCACCTCATCCCGCGCGCGCTGTCGGCGGCGGCGGGCGTGCTGACGATCGCGGCGCTGTACGGCGCCGCGCGCGAGCTCTTCTCGCGCGCCGTCGCGATCCTCGCGGCGGCGTTTCTCGCGGTCGCGTTTCTCCACGTCCGCGATTCGCATTTCGGCGTCACCGACGTGCCGGCGACGTTTCTGGCGGTATGCGCGTTCTGGGCGGCGCTGCGGTGCGCGACGCGCGGCGCCACCGATGCGCGCGTGGCGGTCGCGGGCGCGCTCTGCGGCTTCGCCGCGTCGACGAAGTACAACGCGGCGATGGCGCTGCTGCCGGCGATCGCCGCGATCGTGCAGCCGATCGACCGGCGACCGGCCGCGACGGTTGCGTCGGCAGCTCGATCGATCGCGCTGCTCGCCGTGTGCGCGGCGGCGGCCTTTCTCGTCGGGACGCCGTTCGCCGTGCTCGATCATCGGACGTTCCTGACCTCGGTCGCGACGGTTCGCAGCCATCTGGCCGGCGGGCACGTGATCATGACGCGCGGCTGGCCGTACCACGCCACGTTCACGCTGCGCTACGGCCTCGGCCTCCCGCTGGTCGCCGCCGCCTGCGCCGGCGCCGTGTGGCTCGCCGTCGAGCGGCCGCGCGCCGCGCTCCTCGTGCTCGTCTTCCCGATCCCGTATTACCTCTACCTGGGATCGGGGCAGACGGTGTTCGTCCGGTATCTCGTTCCGATGGTGCCGTTCGTGTGCCTCGCGGCGGCGTACTTCGTCGATCGCGCCGGCGAGCTCGCCGCGCGGCGGCCGGGCGCGGGCATCGCGCGCGATGTCGCGATCGTGGCGCTCGCGGCGATCGTCTGCGCGCCGACGCTGCGGGCGTCCGTGCTGTTCGATCGGCTGATGGCGGTGGAGGACACGCGCGTGGCGGGCGCGAACTGGATCGCGTCGCGCTTCCCGATGGGCGTGTCGATGTATCAGAGCGGCTTCGGCGCCGGCCACCTGCAGCCGACGCCGCTCGGCTTCTATCCGCAGTACACGTTCGACGAGCGCGCGGACGGGTTCGAAGTCGATCATCATCCTGCCGACGCGCCCCCGGACGTGATCGTCCTCCTCGAGTCGCCGCTCGGCCCCTACAGCATCGTCCCGCCGCGGATCGCGGCGCTGGTGAACGACGAATACGTCCTCGCGACGGCCATCGACAGCGTGCCGGCGGACCGGGCGGCCGACGCCCTCTACGATCGGGAGGATGCGTTCTTCGCGCCGTTCGCCGGCATCGAGCACGCGGTGCGGCCAGGGCCGAACGTGAGGATCTTCTTGCGGCGCTCGCGTCATTAATCGCCTGGTGTCGCGCTGAGTCGTGATTTTCGGTGTCACGCTGCATCTGCGACGAAAAGCAACCGCAGAGACCGCAGAGCACGCAGATCTTCTTTTCTAGCGTCACGCTGTGTCGGCGTATTTGCTGTCACGCTGAATCGTGATCTTGCTGTCACGCTGCATCTGCGACGAAAAGCAACCGCAGAGCACGCGGAGCACGCAGAGCTTCTTTTCTAGCGTCACGCTGTGTCGGCATGTCTGCCGTCACGCTGACGCGTGCGTCCTGATAGGAACGACAAATCATTGACAGGAAGAGAGAAAGCTCCGCGTGCTCTGCGGTCTCTGCAGTTGCTCGTCGTGACGCAACGCAGCGTGACCGAAGAAGACGCGATCGCAGCGTGACGGCGAAAAGGAAATGTTCTGCGTGGAATTCCTACTTTCGCCCCCGCTCGCCTTCGAGGCGGCGTTCGATGTCCTCGGCGCGCTGGCTCGCGCGGAACTCGATCACGCGCGCGTCGGCGAGCCCTTTCCGGCAGAACGGATCCTCCGCGACGATCGCCTCGATCTCCTGCCGGGTGCCCGCGACCGCGACGATGATGCCGCCGTCGCGCGGGATCTTGCGGCCGGAGACGATGAAGTGGCCCGACGCGTAGTGCTTCTCGAGGAACCGCACGTGGGCCGCCATGCTCGCGTCGATCTTGTCGAGCGGCGCTTTGTAGATCAGCTCGATGACGAACATGCGCGCCAGCTTGGATCGCCGCCGCGTCCGCCGTAAAGCGGCCGCGATCGGTCGGCCGTCGACAGGAGTATCATCGTGCCGCCCACAGGCAGGAGGACAGATGCGCCGAACCATCGGGCTCGCTCTTGTGGCGTTGACGGCTCTCGGCGCCGCGCTCACGGCGCAGGCGCGGCACGGCACCTCCGGCTGGACGCCGCCCAAAACGCCCGACGGCCAGCCAAGCCTGCAGGGCGTCTGGACCAACGCCACGATCACGCCGTTCGAGCGTCCGCCGGCGCTGGCCGCGAAAGCGTTTCTGACCGAGGCCGAAGCGGCGCAGGTCGAGCGCCAGGCGGCTTCCACGCGCGACGAGGAGGCGCCGCCCCGCGCCGGCGACGTCGGCAACTACAACCAGGTCTGGTTCGACTCGGGCGACCGCGTCGTCTCGACGCGGCGCACGTCGCTCGTCGTCGATCCGCCGGGCGGCCGCGTGCCGCTCCGCCCCGAAGCGGAAGCGAGCCGCGACTACGCGAGCGCGCACCAGGGCGATTCGTTCGAGTTCATGAGCGTGTGGGATCGGTGCATCACGCGCGGCGTGCCGGGCGGCATGTTTCCCGCCGGCTACAACAACGCGTACGAAATCGTGCAGGCGCCGGGCTACGTGATGATCGTCTACGAGATGATTCACGAGGCGCGCATCATCCCGATCGACGGGCGGCCGCACCTGCCGCCGCACGTGCGATCGTGGAACGGCGATTCGCGCGGCCGCTGGGAGGGTGGCACGCTCGTCGTCGACACGACGAACTACAACGACAAAGGGTGGATCGCGACGCAGGCGGCGGCGGGGCGGATCAAAGGCGTGCGCCAGACCGAATCGCTCCACGTCGTCGAGCGCTTCACGCGCGTGGACGCGAACACGATCGACTACCAGGCGACGATCGAGGATCCGCGGATGTTCACGGCGTCGTGGACGGTGGCGATTCCGCTGCACCGCAATCCGGGCTACCGCATCTACGAGTACGCCTGCCACGAGGGCAACCGCGCGGTCGAGGGGGTGTTGCGCGGCGCGCGCGCGCAGGAGCAGCAGAAGTAGACGCCGCGTCCGATCACGCGACGGCGAGCGAACGCGCGCCGGCGGCGACGCCGTCGAGCAGGCGCGTCGCTTCGTCGGCGGGGATCGGCCGCGAGAAGAAGTAGCCCTGCCCGAACCCGCAGTCGAGCGACTGGAGAAAGGCGACCTGCCCGGCCGCCTCGACGCCTTCCGCGATCACCTCGAGGCCCAGCGTCCGCGCGAGATTCAGGATCTGTCACGAAATTGGTCAGCTGTGACGCGTCGGCGTGTCGTCGCGAACGGTACCGAGCCGCGCGGCTCGTTCGTCGGCCGTCGTCTCCTCGAGGCGCGTCGCGATCGTCCACACATGGCCTGCCGGATCCATGATCCACGCGGTGCGATCGCCCCACGGCTGATCGGCCGCGGCCATCAGGATCGTTGCGCCCGCGGCGGCAGCGCGCGCGGCCGCGGCATCCACGTCGTCGATGTAGAGATACAACGCGACGGGCGAGCTGGCATCGGGCGCCGGCGCGCGATTCCGGATCTGCGGCCATTCGCTCTCGATCATCAGCATCGCCGGCCCGATCGTCAGCAGCGCATGCGCGATCCCGCCGTCAGGTCCCGGGCGCCGTACCAGCGTGCGCGCGGCGAACGCCGCCGCGCAGAATTCGATTTCCGCCGCGGGATCGCGGCAGAACAGCCGCGGGATGACCGCCGATGCGCCGGCCGGAACGCCGTTCGTGTGTGGCTCCATACGTCCTCTCGAGCGCACTATCGCAGCACGGCAGCCGCGCGATCTTGTAAGAATCGGCAGCTCGAGCGGCGCGCGTGGCGTCTCGCGTTACACTCGAAGCGTGGCGGCCGATCCGCGCGCGCCCCGCACGTTTTCGCCAGGCCTTCCGCTCTCGCAGTGGGTGGACTGTTTCTGGATGCAGGAGGGTTACGTGCAGCCGCACGCACGAGAGCGCGTGCTGCCGGCGGCGACGGTGGACGTCGTGTTCGTCCTCGACGCCGATGGCCGCGCGACGAGCGGCGTGTCCGGGCCGCGATCGACGGCTTCGGTTCTCGAGACGTCGCGGCCGTTCAGCGCGATCGGCGTGCACTTCAGGCCGGGCGGCGGACGACGGTTCTTCGGCGTCCCTGCCGGCGACCTGCACAACCTGAGCGTCCCGCTCGATGCCGTCTGGGGCCGCTTCGCCGCGGCGGTGAGCGATCGCCTGTGGGAGGCCGGCAGCCTCGATCGCCGGATCCGTGCGCTCGAGGACGCGCTGCAGCAGCAGGCGGACGATCGTGCGACGCTGCCGCCGGCCGTCGAGTTCGCGCTCGACGCGATCACGCGCTCGAAGGGCGGACGGCCGATTGGCGACGTCGTCGATCGAATCGGCATGTCGGCGCGGCGGTTCTCGGACGTCTTTCGCGATCACGTCGGGCTCTCGCCGAAGCTGTTCTGCAGGCTGACGCGATTCACGGCGGCGCTCGCGCGGATCGAGCGCGCGGCGGACGTCGATCTGGCCGATGCGGCGCTCGCGTGCGGCTACTTCGACCAGGCGCATTTCAACCACGACTTCCGGACGTTCTCCGGCGTCACGCCTTCGACCTACGTGCGCCATCACACCTCGCGCACCCACATCGCCGACGTTGTTCAGTAACCCGTCATGGCTGATGGCTGATGGCTGATGGCTGATGGCTGATGGCTGATGGCTGATGGCTGATGGCCATCCAGCCATGACTTCGTACGTCCAGCGGATCGATTCGCTTCGAGTCGATTTGACTGACGTTTTGGAACGAAGTACGCTCGCGCCGTCACCGTGCCCAGAGAGATGCGCAGGCGGGTCGCGGCCGGGTGGGCGGCCGTTCGCTGGCTGGTCGCCGCGGCCCTGGTGTGCGCCGCGCCGCCGGTGTTCGCCCAGGTCGCGGGAGCACAGCTGACGGGCGCGGTCGTGGATCAGGCACGCGCCGCCGTGCCGGGCGCCGTGGTGACGATCGTCGACAGCGCAACGAATCGAACGCGCGTCGTGACGACGACGAGCGCCGGCATCTACACCGCGCCGGGCCTCGCGCCGGGCGAGTACCGCGTCGAGGTCGCGCTCGCCGGCTTCAAGACGATCAAACGGAGCGGCGTCCGGATCGCGACCGGCGAGACGGCGCGGATCGACTTCGTGCTCGCCATCGGCGACGTCCAGGAGGACGTCACCGTGACGGCCGGCGCGCCGCAGTTGCGCAGCGAACGCGCGAGCCTCGGCGCGTCCGTCGGACACGAGCAGCTGGTGCAGCTGCCGCTGAACGGCCGAGCGTTCATCGCGCTCGCGTCGCTCGCGCCGGGCGTCGCGCTGCCGGCCGGCTCGCTGCTGCCGCGGATCAACGGCGGACGGCCGCGCACCAACGAGTACCTCTTCGACGGCATCTCGGTGCTGCAGCCCGAGCCGGGTCAGGTGGCGTACTTCCCGGTCGTCGACGCCGTCCTTGAATTCAAGATCGAGAGCAACAGCCCGCCGGCCGAGTTCGGCCGCTTCAACGGCGGCGTGGTGAACCTCACGACGAAGAGCGGCACGAACCTGGCGCACGGCACCGGCTTCGAGTTCCTGCGGCACGAGGCGCTCAACGCGCGAAACGTCTTCCAGGCCGCGAACGCGACGACGCCCGAGTACCGCCGCAGCCAGTTCGGCGGCACCGTCGGCGGACCGCTCGTGCACGATCGCACGTTCTTCTTCGCCGACTACCAGGGGCAGCGTCAGACGATCGCCCGCACCGCGGTCTCCACCGTCCCGACGCTGCTGCAGCGGCAGGGACTCTTCACCGAACCGATTGGGGGCCGCACGCCGGCCATCTACGATCCCTCGACGACGAACGGATCGGCGCGCGCGCCGTTCCCCGGCAACACCATCCCCCTCGGCCGCATGGATCCGGTGGCGCTGGCGCTGCTGCAGCGCTATCCGCTCCCGACCTCCGCCGGCACCGCGAACAACTTCAGGCGCACGGCCGCCGAAGGCGACGATCAGGATCAATGGGACGTCCGCATCGATCATCGCGCGTCCTCGGCGGGCGATCTGATCTTCGCCCGGCTCTCGTCGTTCGCCGATCGGTTCGCGCCGGTGACGCCGCTCCCCGACGGCAGCGGCGCGGCGAGCGGCACGCTGGGGCCGCAGGACACGAGCGCGTGGTCGTTCGCGTCGAACTACCAGCACGTGTTCTCGGCCAGCGTGCTGAACGAGCTGCGCGGCGGCGACACGCGCCGCACCGTCGCGCGCACGGCGGCGCAGCTCTCGGCGGCGGCGGGCGCCGCGCTGAGCATCCCCGGCATTCCATCGAGCGCGCAGTTCTCCAACACGCTGCCGACGTTCCTCGTCGGCGGCTATCAGCAGCTCGGATCGCCGCCGAACACCGCCTCGAACTTCACGACGAGCGTCACCGAGATCACCGACGCGCTGACGTGGACGACGGGACGCCACACGCTGAAGGCGGGCCTCGACTGGCGGTGGGAGCGGCTCGACGTGATGCAGCCGCCGTCGCCGACCGGATCGTTCACCTTCAACGCGATCGGCAGCGATCTGCCGGGCGCGTCGACGACCGGCACGCCGCTCGCGAGCTTCCTGCTCGGCCAGGTGCAGAGCTTCTCGATCGATTTGCAGCAGCGGCCGATTCAGGAGCGCGCGCGCGTCCAGGAATACTTCGTCCAGGACGATTTCAAGGCCTCCGATCGCCTGACGCTGAACGCGGGGCTGCGCTATACGCTCAATTTCCCGTCGACGGAGATCAACGGCCAGACCTCGGTCTTCGACCTCGAGACCGAGCGGCTCGAGTATCCGGGCGCGAACCCGGTGCGGCCGCTGAAGAAGAACAACTTCGGCCCGCGCGCCGGCGCGGTCTACCGCGCTACGGACCGGACGATCCTCAGCGCGGGATACGGGCTCGTGTGGATCGAGATGGCCGGCATCACGACGCCGTTCACGACGCCGGCGTTTCCGTTCCTGCAGACCGTCTCCGAGCGCGCGCTGGACACGCTCGCGCCGGCGTTCGTGCTGCACGACGGGCCGCGCGTCGCGCCGATCGCGCCGACGCCGACCGCGGGGCTCGGCCAGGGCGTCTTCGCCGTGGACCGCACGCTCGGATCGGGCTACGTGCAGCAATGGAACGCCTCGGTGCAGCGCGGGCTGACGGCGAACACGACGCTCGAGATCGCCTACGTCGGATCGGCCATCACGCACGTCGGGATCCCCGACAGCAACCTGAATCAGCTGACGGCCGATCAGCTCGCGCTCGGCCCGGCGCTCCTCGTGCGCGTCCCGAATCCGTACTTCGGCGTCATCCCGCGCTCCTCGTCGCTCGGTGATCCGACGCTGCCGATCGCGCAGCTGCTCAAGCCGTACCCCGAGTACACGACGGTGAGCCTGTACCGCAACAACGTCGGCACGACGCGCTACGGCGGGCTCGAGGTGAGCGTGCGGCAGCGCTTCGCGCGCGGTCTGTCGTACACGGCCGCCTACACGCGCTCGACGCTCGTCGACGATGCGTCCTCCGTCTTCGACGCGTCGATCCTCACGGGGCCCGTGGCGAACTATCCGATTGCCGACAGCCACGACCGCTCGCGCGAGCGCGACTACTCGACGGGCGACATGCCGCACGTGTTCGTGTCGTCGCTCGTGTGGGAGCTGCCGGCCGGCGCCGGACGCGCGCACGTGCTCCACGGCGTGAGCGGCGCGCTCGCCAACGGCTGGACGGTGGCGCTGCTCGCCACGCTGCAGTCGGGGACGCCGGTCGCCGTGACGCAGGCGACCAACTTCAACGCGTTCGCCGGCTTCGGCGTGCAGCGGCCGAATCTCGCCGGGGATCCGACGCTGCCGGCCGGCGAGCGGACGGCGGGCCGCTGGTTCGACACCGCCGCGTTCACGGCCGCGCCGCAGTTCGCGATCGGCTCGGCGTCGCGCAATCCGGTTCGCGGGCCGTCGTACCGCGACGTGGACCTCGCGCTGATGCGCCGCGTCCCCGTCGGCCGCACGGCGATCGAGCTGCGCGCCGAAGTCTTCAACCTCCTGAACACGCCGCCGCTCGGCGCGCCGGCCGCCGTGCTCGGCGCGGCGAACTTCGGCACGATCACGACCGCGGGCGACCCGCGCGTCGTGCAGCTCGCGGTGAAGTTCGTGTTCTAGTGGCCACTACGTCTCCTCCGGCGGGCGCAGCGATCGAAACGCGCGGAAGAGCAGCAGGTCGTACACGATTTTCAGCACGCCCGCGATATAGAACGGGACGTTCATCAGCGACGGCCGCGAGAACAGCAGCCCGGCGAAGAGCGGGCTGAGCGCGGCGCCCGTCGTGCGCGCGACGCCGGTGATCCCCGACGCCGCGGCCCGCTCCTCCGGCGCGACCACCGCCATCGTGTACGACTGGCGCGTCGGCACGTCCATCTGGCTGATGCTGAAGCGCAGCAGCAGCATGAGCGTCGCGAGCGGAAGCGTCGGCATCAGCGGAATCAGCATCAGCAGCACGTTCGACGGCAGGTGCGTCGCGACCATCGTGTTGACGAGCCCGATCCGGTTCGCCAGCCGCGACGCGACGAGCGCCGAGAGGCCCGCGAACACGTTGGCCGCGAAGAACAGCGTGCCGAGTGTCCGCGGATCGACGCCGTACCGCAGGTAGAACCAGTACGCCGCGAAGCTCTGGACGACGAAGCCGCCGCCGAAGGAATCGATCGCGAAGAGGGCGGAGAGCTTCAGCACGACGCCGCGCGACCGGTCGAGCCCCGAGAGCCTCGCGACCATCGGCCGAACGCCGGAGGCTCGCGCCGCCGGACCGATTTCCACCGCCGGGGACGCCGAGCGAAAGATCGCGGCGAGCACCACGCCGAGTCCGGCGTACGCGACGACGACCGCGCGGTAACTCTCGACCGGCGCCCACGTCGTCTGCAGCGCGTGCGTCGCGAAGCCGGCGGCCAGCGCGCCCAGCGCCGTCGCAAACGCGCCGGTGAGCGTGTACCACGCGAACACATCCGTCCGCGAACGGCTGGGCACGACTTGCGACAGCGCCGCCTGCTCGATCGGCAGAAACGGACCGACCTCCTGGCCGCTCGGGCTGACGACGCCGATCGTGCCGGCGACGACGAGCAGCCACATCCGGTCGGTGAACGCGAAGGCGACGCCGGCCCCGGCCATCAGCGCGGCGCCGACGACGAGCATCCGGCGGCGGCCGATGCGATCGGCCTGCGTCGTCAGGTACAGCGACACGAGTGTGTCGCCGAGGAGCGTGGCCGTGAGCAGCAGGCCGGTATCGGACTCCGAGAGGCCGAGGCCCACCAGATACAGCACGAGCACGACCGACAGTGCGCCGTACGCGAAGAGCCGGATGAAGCGCGTGGCGAAGAGCAGCCGCGCGTCGGAGGAGAGGGGCAGCGGCGTGGCCTACGCCCTGCGCCCGGCGAGCAGCGCGAGCTCGCGCCACTTCCAGTGGCAGTCGACGTCCGCCAGGCCGATCTCACGCAGCCACGCGAGCTGCGTGTGCACGTCGAGCAGCTTGTTCTCCGGATCTTCTTCGGCCGGCGTGAAGCCGATCGCGTGGAGAAAGGCGTCGTGCAGCGCGCTCGTCGGCGAGGCGACGTGCTCGAGATTGAGGAAGACGGCGCCCGGCGCGAGCGCCGCAAAGACTTCTTCGTACAGCGCGCGCTTGCGCGCGTGCGGCAGGTGGTGAATCGCGAAGCTGGAGACGACCGCGTCGAACGAGCCGAGCGCCGGGAGCGCGCGCTCGAAATCGTGCGCGACGACCGCGACCGCGCTGTCGCCCGCAAACCGCGCGCGCAGCCGCTCGAGCATCGTCGGCGAGAAGTCGAGCGCGACGGCGGCGATGCGCGGGCGCGCGAGGCGCACGAGCGTGAGCAGCCGGCCGTCGCCGCTGCCGAGATCGAGCACGCGCGACACGTCGGCGGGGAGGTGCTCGAGCAGCGCGGCCTCGCCCTCGGCGCGATGCGGGAGGGCATCGGCGCGCGCGAGATACGCCAGCGCGTGCTCGGACGAGCGCCAGCTGCTCTCGGCGGCGTGGGTTTCCGTCACGAGACGATTGTCGGCGCCCGCGGGGCCGAAAATCAAAGTGATAATTCCGCAGACATCATAAGCACCGATGATTGTCTCTCGGCGGCGCGCGCGCGCTATCGTACAGATCGCTGAACGTGATGAACGGTCGAGGCGATATGCGACCACGAACGCTGACGATTCCCGCGATCGCGCTTGCAGCCGCGTGCGGCGCGTGCGGCGCGTGCGGCGCGAAGATCCCGACGGCCTCGGGCGTTGCGCCCGGCACGCCGTACGTGTCGTGGATCATCATGCACGGCGACCGCGACAACCCCGATCGCGAGTTCGCCTGCCAGTCCGACGCGCGCGCGTCCTGCGTCGTCCCCGTCAGCCGCGCGGACGCGCAGGTCTTCTCACACGTGTATCTCTACTATCACGGCGCCGGCGTCGAGACGAAGTACACCGGCTCGGTGCAGATCGGCTTCTTTCAAGGCGCCGCCGAATCGCACGACATGAAGACGAACGTGACGGTGAAGAAGAGCGAGTCGATCACCAATCAAAGCGTCACCGGCATCGTGACGAGCAACGCCGGCACGTACGCGCTGACGATCGGGCTCGAGGCGGCGACGGCCGCGACCGGCCGGAGCATGCCGGTGCGGGATACGGTGACCGTAACCGTGAAGTAGGCCGGGCGGGCCGGGCGGGCCAGGCGGGCCAGGCGGGCCAGGCAGGCCAGGCGGGCCAGGCAGGCCAGGCGGGGCAGGCAGGCCAGGCGGGCCAGGCAGGCCAGGCGGGGCAGGCAGGCCAGGCGGGCCAGGCAGGTAAAGACCGGCCTGCCCGACCTGCCTGACCCCGCCCGACCCGCCCGACCCGCCCGACCCGCCCGGCCTGCCCGACCTGCCCGGCCTGCCCGACCTGCCTGACCCCGCCCGACCCGCCCGACCCGCTTGACCCGCCCGGCCTGCCCGGCCTGCCCGACCTTTTACGGCACCGATCGGACGCTCGACACGACGAGGTTGTCGAACGACACGCCGCACGCGTGGCCCGGACGCACGTCGGCGCACGTCGCGATCGCGTCCTGCGTGAACTCGAACCGCAGCTGCGCCGTGCTCCCGGCCATTCCAGGCAGGCGCATCCGCACGTGCTTGAACCCCTGCGAGTCGCCCGCCCACGCGGACATGTCCTGGAAGTAGGCCCCGTTCCCGCTGCGCGGCAGATGCTTCGGGTAATGGAAGAACGTGCCGGTCGTGAAGGCGTCCTCGAACGCCTCGGCGAGCACCGATCGCAGCAGACGGCCCGGCGTCTGATCGGTCACGCGCAGCAGGAACCCGTCGTACGCCTGCACCCGCAGCGCCGGCTCGTCCTCGGTGTCGTAGCAGACGTCCATGTCGATCGTCACGTACTCGGCATTGCCCGGGACGACGAAGAGCGGGCTGAACAGCCGCTCGAAGCGCGTGTTCGTCGTCGCGCTCGGGCCGTCAGCGGCGTTCTGATGGAACGCGGCGTTCGACGTCGTGCCGCAGAACGTGCTGCTCGTCGTCCACGGCACGGTGTTGGCGCCGCCGGCGTGCACGGCGCTCCATCCCGCCGGCAGGGATCCGGCCGCCGCTCCGTTGAAGTTCTCCGTCAGAAGCGGCGTCGCATGCGGCGTGCCGGTGAACACCGACTGCAGCAGCGTCGCCGGCGCGGCGTCGCCGTGGCTCACCTGCAGCGCGAGCTCGATCGTCGTGCCCGGCACGAACGCCGGATCGATCCGCAGCACGAAGTCGCTGCGGTTGGTCTGCGTGGCGCCCGGCCGGATGTCCTCGTACTTCGAGCGCGCGCGCACGACGGCAACGCCCGGCGTCGTCGTCGAGAGGACCGCGGACACGTCGCCCACGTTGTGCGCGTAGAGCGGGTTGGTCGCGTAGTTGCGAAGCGCGATTTTGACGGCGACCGTATCGCCCGGATCGATGAAGCCGTTGCCGCCGCTGTCGCGCGTCGCGACGTCGGCGATGTTGAGCGTCAGCGCGCGCCGCCCGCCGTCGCCGCCGTCTCCGTCTTCTCCCTCATCGTCGCCGGCCTGGTGCACGCGGCTGAACTCCGCGTCCGGCACGGTCATGCTTGCCGACGTCGGCTGCCCGTCGGTGAAGCCGCCCGGCGGCCGCGACGCGAGCGCGTAGGCGAAGAACGCGTCGCCGTTCTGCGCGACCACCTGGATGTAGTCGCCCAGATTCGGCTGGCCGGTGTCGTTGCCCCATCCGGCGTGGAACGGACGGCTCGTCAACGGCTGCGGCGCGCGCCAGTGCCTGCCGCCGTCGTCGGAGAAGAGGTGCGACACCTCGGTGAGATCGCCTGACGAAGCGATTCCCTGATCGTAGTAGAAGACATGCACGCGCCCCGTCGCCGAATCGACGCTGACGGCGGGATACCACTGCGGCCGATCGTTGCCCGGCCGGCTGTCGAGGAGCACCGCCGAAGAGAACGTCGCGCCTTCGTTGGCGCTCATCTGGAACGCGATATCGGCGCCGTCCTCGCTGTTGTTCTGCGCGTAGACGACGTAGATGTTGCCGCGGAAGCGGCTGTTCGATCGATCGACGGCCATCGACGGGAAGTTGTGCGACCGATCGTTGCCGAGCACGAGATCCATCGTCGTGAAATCGCTCGTGATGCTCCTCGGCGCGCTCCACGTGGCGCCGTTGTCGGTCGATCGCGCGAAGCCGATATTGTTTTTGAACGCATCGGGAAAGCGCGACCACGCGACGTAGGCGTTCGGCGATCTGCCGCCCGCGAAGCGCGGAATCGATCCCTGGCCGTCGTCCTCCGTCGCCGCGACGATGCGCCGCGCGGACCACGTCGGCGGCGTCGCGCGGATGTTGTCGCTGTAGGTCGTCGAGATCTCGACGCCGCCCGCGGCGACGGGCGTGAAGTTCGACCAGCTCATGATCACGCGGCTCGTTTCCGGATCGACGTCGACGAATTCCTTGTCGGCCGCATCGCGCGGCGAGCCGGCGGCGTTGACCAGGCCGTTCGGGTTCGTGGCGGGCGTCACCTCGAACGGTCCCTGCCACGTGTGCCCGCAGTCGGTCGATCGGTGCACGCCCATCGTTTGCACCGCGCGGGTCGCCGAGAACTTCGCGATGAGAATCGACGAGTAGATGAAGGTGCAGTCGCCGACGTATTTCACGTCGGGATCGCCGAGCACCTGCGGCAGCCGCGTCGTGCCGATCGCTTGGTCGCCTGGCGAGGGCAGCTGACCGCCGTCCACGAACGTCACGCCGCCGTCGTCGGAGTACTTGAAGCCCGAGACGGAAAGCGGGTTGTTCGCGAAGCCGCGGAAGTCGTTGAACCCGATCACGATGTGCTGGCCGGTGCTGTCGACGGCAATCGACGTCTCCGATTGCGTTTCCGCCGGGCCGTCGTCGGGCGGCGCGTCGTCGGCTCCTTCACAGTCGGGCGTATTCACGCAGTCGCCCGCCTTCTCGAAATCCTTCCCGGTCGACGCCGCGCCGGCGTCCAGCGCGTTGATGACCGCAACCTTGTGCGCGGCGGAGCGCCCCATGGCGGACATTCTGGTGTCGGATTGTTTGGGTCCTTGCTTATCACGAGACGCGCGAACGGGCTGATGCGCCGCCCACGCGGCGATCGACGCGACGACGAGCGCCAGCAGGAAACGATGTCGCAGCACGAAGGCCTCCTTCGATTCGGGGTTACGCCACGCGGCGCTTGTATACCGCTGGGGTTTGTAAGGTGTCAAGACAATGCGGATGTTCGATTACGACCGCCGCCGCCGCACGCCGACGACCTGCGACGCGAGAATCAGCGACGTCACGCTGAGCGCGGTTCCACCGAGCATGAATGCCGCGACGACGACGTCCCATGCGGGCCGGTGCCCGTAGAGCCACGGGAAGTCCAGCGAGTGGAGGCCGTGGTACAGCCACCGCGTGACCCAGGCGCGCGAGCTGTACGAGCCCGCGATCCGCGCCGTTCTCGGATCGACGTAGTACCGCGTGCGATCGGCGTCGTCGAGCTCCACCCGCAGCACGGGCAGCGGACGCTCCCCCCGGCGATCAAGGTAGTACGCGTCGTACGCGTCGAGCAGATGAATGCGCGCGGCGGAGGGCCGGACGGCGTCGGCGACGATGCTCGCGATGCGATCGCGATCGAACGCGTCGCGCGGCGCGCCGTCGATCGGCACGACGCGCGTCTCTCCGCCATCGAGCGCCGCCACGTACGCCGGACGCGCGTCGAACGTCGTCAGCTCGAGCTCCTTGATCGGCAGCCCCGCGAGCTCCGCGAGCGCGGCGCGCGGCGCCTTGCGGTCGAACGCCGCGAGATCGACCGGCCCGCGCAGCCGAGCGCCGATCGCCTCCGCGGCGCGGCGACGAACCGCGTCGTCGGTCAGCGCCGGAAACGGATCCATCGACAGCATGCCGGAGAACGCCCACGTCGCGGCGCCGACGCCGAAGATCAAGCCGAGGATCATGTGCCAGCGCTTCTGCCCGCGGTACGGAATGCCGGTGCGCGCGCCGGCGAGGACGTAGCGCTTCGACGGCGCGTAGCGGGAGACGCCGATCGCGAGGCCGAGCATCGCCGCAACCGTGCCGATGCCGGACGACCAGACCACGACGGCGGTCCACCGCGAGGGCCGGCTGCGGAGCGGCGTGAAGTAGAGCCAGTGAGGGATCGGCCCGAGGTACGCGCCGATGCGCGACGCGCGCGTCGTGTACTGCGCCACCTCGCCGGTGGATTGCGCGACGTAGACCTGCTGCCCGTCGGGCCACGAGTACTTCCACAGCGGCCGCAGCGTTCGCAGCGGCCCCTGGACGGTCCATTGATCGACCGCGTCGATCGATTCAGTGGCGGCGTCCTGCTCGCGTTGTCCGCTCCAGCGGGCGGCGACGCGGCGCATCGACGCGGCGGCGGACGCCTCGGTGCGCGGCTCGCCGGTGTCCGCGTAGACGACGTGCAAGGCGCGGCCCGCGCGGAAGCGATAGACCGGACGCAGGTCGAACGTGCCGAGGCGCGCGTCATCGGGCGGCGCCGCAAGGCGCAGCGTGGCGTAGGCCTGCTGCGGCGACAGCACGATGGCCGACGCGTCGAGCGCCGGCGATCGCGCGAGGCGATCGCGATCGGTCACCGCGGGGAAGTCCCAATACATCATCCCGATCCCCGTCGCGAACCAGACGAGAAAGAACAGACACAGCCCCACGCCGAGCCACCGGTGCAGAAAGACCAGCGCGCGCATCATTGCAGCCTTCCAGCCTTCCCACCTTCGTCATTCCACCCTTCCACCCCCCTGCCTTGAATTCCTGCCTTCCTGCCTTCCTGCCTTCCTGCCTTGCCGATCGTGAAGAAAAGTCCTCCCTCGCGGCCGAGCGTGCGCATCCAGCCGAGTTGCGCGAGCCAGGCCTCCGGCGTCCAGTCGTCGGCCGCCGGCGCGAGAAGATCGCCCGGCTCGTCCTCGAGCAGCGACGTCGGATACGTCCGCAGGAACTCGACGCCGTTGTCGGCGAACCACCGGCGAACCTCCGCAACCGTATGCCGATGCTCCTCGGGATGCTGGTACTGATCGCGCAGCCATGCTTCGCGGCGCGCCGGCTCGTGCCGGCGATCGCGCAGCACCGGATCGAACGGCACGACGCGGAATCGCGACAGCCGCGCTGCGGCGCGCCGCGCCCGCAGCGGCAGCCGCGCGAACGCGTTGTAGACGCCGAGCATCACGACACCGCCTGGGCGCGCCAGCTGCGCGAGGCGCGCGAACGACGCGCGCGGGTCGGGCGTGTGGTGCAGCGCGCCCGACGAGTACACGACGTCGAAGGACGCCGCCGGCAGCCCAGGCCGCTGCAGATCGGTCTCGACGAACTGCACGCGATCGATGCCGTACCGCTGGGCCGCCGCCGCGCCGAGGCGAAGCGACGCGCGCGCGAGATCGGCGCCGACGACGAGGCGATCGCCGCGCGCGAGATACAGGCACATCTGGCCGGTGCCGCAGCCGATCTCCGCGATGCGCGCGTCGCCCGGGACGGCGCGATCGAGCAGGCGCGCGAAGGCGCTCCGCTCCGCGCGCGCGTGCAGCGCCGCCAGCGTGTCGCGCGGCGGATAGCCGGGAAACGGCGCGCCCTGGTAGAAGCGCCGCACCGCGTCGGTGCGCGCGTCGCCGGGCAGACGAAGATTCGGGATGCCGTCGGGCGCCTCGAAGCGTGCGCCGCAGCCGTGGCAGGCCCACTCGGCCGACAGCGCGCCGGCGCAGGCGGGGCAGGCGAGAAGCTGTATCAAAGACACACAAGGCAGGACGGCAGGAAGGCAGAAGGGCAGGACTTCACGGCAGGAAGGTTGGACGGCAGAACTGACGAGGGGAGGCAAGGTTGGAGGGCTGAAGTTTTGTCGGCCTTGACCGTTCGGCCTCCACCTTTCAACCGTTCTGCCTTCGTCATTCCGGCCTTCTTCCTTCTGCCATGAATTCCTGCCTGCCTGCCCTTCTGCTTTCCCGCCCTTCCTTCTGCTTTCCCGCCCTTCTGCTTTCCTCCGTTGCACTATCAGAAGATCGCGTAGATGAACGGCGCGAGCGCTTCGACGGTGGTGGCGAGAATCAGCACGAGGCCGAAGACGCAGAGAAACACCGCGAGCGGCACGAGCCAGCGCTTGCCCGAGTCGCTGCGCCACAGTCCCCGCGCGAGATCGACGATCGATCCGCCGGCGCTCGCCAGGATGATCAGACGCCGCCGGATTCCGCTGCGCTTTCGGACCACCATCCGACGTTCTCCTTCGCCGTCTCCGCCGGCGCGATCGCGCCCTTCGCGACGACGGTCGATCCGCCGACCAGCAGATCGATCCCGCCGCGCCGGAACGTCGAGTACCCTTCGAGCGCGCGCGCGACGATCGGCTCGCCCGCCACGTTGAACGACGTGTTGAGGAGCACCGGTATCCCGGTTCGCCGCCCGTAGGCCTCGAGCAGCGCGTGCAGCCGCGGCGCCATCCCGCGCTCGAGCGCCTGCACGCGCGCCGAGCCGTCCACGTGCGTGACCGCCGCGAGCCGCGATCGCCACTCGGCCCGCACCGGGAAGACGCCCGACATGAACCGCGCGAGCCGCGCGCCGCCCGGCGGCAGGTCGAAGAAGCGATCCGCCGCCTCGATCGGCACGACCGGCGCGAAGGGCCGGAACTCCTCCCGGAACTTGATGTCGCGATTCAGCCGATCGCGCGTCTCGCGCGCGTGCGGCGCCGCGAGGATGCTGCGGTGCCCGAGCGCGCGCGGCCCGAACTCGCACGCGCCCTCCATCCACCCGACGATGCGCCCGGCGGCGAGCTCCGCGGCGACCGCGTCGACCAGCGCGGCGTCGTCGAGCTCGTGGACCCTCAGGCCGTCCTCGCGTGCGGCGCGCGCGAGCTCGTCGCCGCTCACCGCCGGCCCCCAGAACGGATGATCGGGGACCTCGCGATCCGGATTGTGGAAGTAGATGCGATCGGCGTACAGCGCGGCGCCGAGCGCGCAGCCGGCGTCGCCCGGCGCCGGCGGCACGAACACGCGCTCGAAGCCCGACTCGGCGAGCACGCGCGCGTTCGCGACGCCGTTGAGCGCGACGCCGCCGCCGAAGCAGAGATCGGGCAGGCCGGTCTCGCGGTGCAGCGCGCGCGCGATGTCGACGAGAACGTCCTCGAGCACGCGCTGCACGCTCGCGGCGCAGTCGGCGAAGCGCCGGCCGTCCGCCGACTCGAGATCGATCGGCTCGTGGGGATCGCGCGGCGGGCCGAACAGATCGACGAACTTCGACGAATACGATCGGCTCGCCGTTGTCTGGAACTCGAAGTACTCCTGCGCGAGCGCGAACGCGCCGTCCGGCGTCCGCCGCAGCAGCTTGCCGATCCGATCGACCATCGTCGGGCGGCCGTAGGCGGCGAGGCCCATCACCTTGTATTCGCCCTCGTTCACCGCGAAGCCGAGATACGCGGTGAAGGTGGAGTAGAGCATGCCGAGCGAATGCGGGAAGCGGATCTCGCGCGCGAGCGTGATCGCCGTGCCGCCGTCGGCGCGGCGGACCCCGTGGCCGGCGGTCAGCGTGGCCCATTCGCCGACGCCGTCGGCCGTGAGAATCGCGGCGCGCTCGGTCGGCGCCGTCAGAAACGCGGCAGCGGCGTGCGACGCGTGATGATCCGTGAAGAGGATCTTCTCGCGCGGCACGCCGAGGTGCGACGCGATGATCCCGCGCACCCAGACCTTCTCGCCGAGCGTGTTCCTGATCGCCGCCGGAAACGATCGCCACGATCGCGGAAACGCGCGCAGCGCGCTCGTGAGAATCCGATCGAACTTGAGCATGCTGCGCTCGTAGAAGACGACCGCGTCGAGGTCGCCGGGTTCGAGGCGCGCCTGCTCGAGGCACCAGTCGATCGCCGCGGCGGGAAACGACGCGTCGTGCTTGCGCCGCGAGAGCCGCTCCTCCTGCACCGCGCAGACCGGCACGCCGTCGACAACGAGCGCGGCGGCCGAATCGTGATAGTGCGCCGAGAGGCCGAGAATCTTCACGTCAGTACTGGCTGCGCGAGGGCGAGCCGTCCGCGCGCGCCGTCCAGCCGGGCGTCTCGCGCCGCTCCGCGCGCTTCGCGAGCCACGCGAACGGCGGCAGCACGATGAAGTAGATGGCCGACAGCACGGCGCCGCCGAAGAGCCCCGCAACCGCCGCCGCGATCCGCAGATAGCGGTTCCAGAGCCGCGTCGCGCGCGCGTGCCAGATGTGGCGGCGGTAGCGCCCCGGCGCGACGCGGGTGAGCTGCGTGTAGGTGTAGTTCATGTGGAATACTTCGTCGCGCAGGATGTGCTCGAATATCGCGCGGGTCTCCGGGTCGTCGTCCACCAGCTCGCGGTAAATCGTGAACCGGCTCGCGGCGGCTTTCTCGGCGACGTGCAGGAACGCGAGCAGACGATGATCGGGTTCGCCGTCGATGCGCAGATCGTCCAGGCCGTGGCCGCCGGGCAGCGGGTTGCCGGCCAGCAGGGTCGCGCCCCGCGTGCGGCGCGCGCGCAGGAGCGCGGTCCCGCGCGCGCGAAACAGATCGCCGTGGCGCAGCTCGTCGATCGCGTGCTCGAGGTACAGGCGCCGCAGCAGCGGATCGGGCGTCACCTCCGCGGCGCGGACGATGTCGCGGCCGCCGTCGGTCTCGACTTGCGCGAACGCGAGCAGCTTGCGCAGGCGCCGGTCGGCATCGGCCCACACCCATCGGTGGACGGGCCGCATGATCCGATCGAGCGGGGTGCCGCGCGTCGCAGCCATGTCGATAGAGCGGAGCCTAACACACCGTGAGGATCGTGGATCCGCCCCCGCCCCCGCTCGGCCCCGCCCGTCGCGCTCGACGCCCGTCGCACCGCGCGGTCGTCGAGGCGATGACGGCGATCGTCGGCGTCGCGCTGATCGCGGCGGCGTTCGCGGCGACGCAGCCCTGGCTCGACCAGCACTTCCTGCCGTCCTTCTTCCTGCCGCGCGCGTGGTACGTGCGCATCGAGACGGCCGTTCGCGCCGGCATCGCCTTCGTCGGTTTCCTGCTGGCGGTCGTCGCGCGCTCGCGTCTCGCGGGCGTTGCCGCGCGAGCGCCGCGCACGATCGGCCGCGCCGCGCTCGCGGCCGCGCTGGCGCTCGCGGCCGGCGAAGTCGTGCTGGAGCGCGTCCATCTGCGTCCGACAGGCTGGCTCGTCGCCGACGAAGAGCCCCAGCGCCGTCCCGACGCGCGGCTCGGCTGGGGGCTCGCGCCGGCGCGCACCGGCCGCAGCATCATCGGCGGGCGGACGATCGAGTACGCGATCGATGCGGCCGGCTACCGCGTCCGAAGCGATCGCGACGCCGTGGATCCCGATCGGCCGACGATCGTCTTCGCGGGTGAGTCGGTGATGTTCGGCGAAGGCCTCGCGTGGGACGAGACGATTCCCGCGCAGGCGGGCGCGATGCTCGGCATCCAGCCCGCGAACCTCGCGGTGCATGGTTACAGCACCGACCAGGCGTATGCGCGCCTCGCGCAGGAGCTGCCTCGCTTTCGCCGGCCGACCGCGGTCGTGCTGCTCTTCATGACGGCGCTCTTCGGCCGCAACCTCGACGACGATCGGCCGCACCTCGATCCCGGGCTCGGATGGCATCCGGCCGAGCAGTCGCCCCGGCTGATGGCGCTGGCGGCGCTGCTCGTGCCGTATCGCACGACTCGAACCGTGGAGGTCGGCGTCAGGACTACGCGCGCGGTCCTGCGCGCGACGGTCGAGCTCGCGCGCGCACGCATGGCCGAGCCGCTCGTCGTGATCCCGCACTTCGGATCCGAAGACGACGCGGAGCGCCTGCTGCGGCGCCGAATCGTGGACGAGCAGGTCCCGTACGTGCGCGTCGGGCTCGATGCCGACTGGCGGCTCCAGTGGGATCGCCATCCCAACGCGCACGCCGCGCACGAAATCGCCGCCGCCATCGCCGCGCAGCTGCGACACGGCGAAGCGCGGCGGTAGCGTAGGTCGCGATCTTGCTGGCATCTTCGGTGAGATGAAGATGCTCCGCATGAGATGGCTGCGTGCGACGCTGCTCAGCTCCTCGCTGCTGCTCGTCGCCGCGCAGGCCTCGATCGCCGAACCGGTCACGGTGCGCCACACCGAAGGGCTCGTGCACGGTTTCCTCACGCTGCGCGACCTCGACGGGACGCTCCTCGCCGACGGCGATCTGTTCCAGAACGCGCGCGCATCCCGCGTCACGAGCCGGCTCGTCTTCCGTTTCAAGGACGGATCGCTGAGCGACGAGACGGCCGTCTTCGCGCAGCGCCAGACGTTCCGTCTGCTGACCGACCACCTGGTGCAGAAGGGGCCGTCGTTCCCGCAGCCGCTCGACATGTCGATCGATGCGCTGAAAGGGCAGGTGACGGTGCGCTACACCGACGATCACGGCGCGGCGAAAGTCGAGAGCGCGCACCTCGATCTGCCGGTGGACCTCGCCAACGGCATGATCCTCACGCTGCTGAAGAACGCGCGGCCCGACGCGCCGCCGAAGAGCGTGGGCTTCGTCGCGGCGACGCCGAAGCCGACGTTAGTGAAGCTCGAGATCTCGGCGGCCGGCGAGGAATCGTTCACGACCGGATCGGCCGCGCGCAAGGCGATGCATTACATCGTGCACGTCAACGCCGGCGGGCTGAAGGGAATCATCGCGCCGCTCGTCGGGAAGCAGCCGCCCGACTCGCACGTCTGGATTCTCGGCGGCGAAGCGCCGGCATTCGTGAAGTCGGAGCAGCCGCTGTTCAACGGCGGGCCGTCGTGGCGGATCGAGCTGACGAGTCCCGTGTGGAATAAACGCTGAAGTACTCGGATCCGCCTACGCGCTGCGCGGCACCAGCCGGCAGCGCACGACCGACGTCGTCACCTCGCGCAGCGGCAGCCGTGCGAGCCATTCGATTCTTCGAATCGGCACCGCCTCGAACGACGCGAACGTCAGCGGGCTTCGCTCGACGAGCTTTCTGAACCGGCGCACCGTCATCTTGTTCAGGCCGGCTTCGCGCAGCGAGCGCGTCGGCAGCTTTCCCGGGAGCTGCGAGCGCCACGTGACCATCGCGTATTCCGAGAACACGCAGTGCGCCCACGGGAAGACGGAGAACAGGTGCCCGCCGTACGGGTGATACCACGTCGGGCCGAACGCGCAGAGCACGCAGCCGCCGGGGCGCAGCATCGCGTGCATGACATGGAGAATCTCGGCCGGATCGTCGAAGTGCTCGAATGAATCGAGCGACACGATCACGTCGGCGGATCCCGCGCGCGTCCAGCGCCGCACGAACGTGCAGCGCGGGGCGACGCCGCGCGTCGTGGCGAGCGCCGCCGCGCGATCGAGCCACAGCGGCCGGGTCTCGATCCCGATGACGTGCTTCGCGCCGTGCTCGACGAGCTCGACGACCTCGCGTCCTTCGCCGCAGCCGAAGTCGACGACGATCCGGCCGCGGATCTCGTCCCAGACGCGCGCGCCGAGCAGCTGCTCCAGCTTGCTCGTCTGGCGATATGCCGGCGGCACGCCGTCGGGAAGCCCGCCGCTCCCGTCGGGGCTCAATCGCTGAAGAATTCGCACGCCGTATTCGCCGCCAATCACGCCCATTCCCGGCGGCTCCTCGTCCCGCGTGGGGGTTGAGTGGGCAAATCGCGTACCTCGCCGGACGTCGCGCCAGGCGATCGACCCGCGGCGCGCGTATATCCGCGAGGCATGGCGGCGTATCGACGAAGGGATACAGCGCCGTGCGCACGCGGGGGAATTCAGGCGCGTTCGTGGACGGCCCCGATCCGCGCCTGCCGGTATGCGGACTGCACTGCCGCCGCCGGAGGTACGCATGTCACTACGACCGCAGTTGTTGGCACTCGCGTTCGCGGCGTTCGCGGGAACGCTCGTCGTGCACGCCGACTGGACCGGCGTGGGATCGACCGGGGTCATCGACGAAGGCGATCTCGGGAAGATCGTCCTCAACAACGACGGATCGGCGACGATTCGATCGACGATCAGCTCGACCTCCGCGAAGATCCGCTTCAACCTCGTCGACTCGCCCGGCCTCCATTTCCCGGCGCCGGGCGCGATCGCCGGCGGCCTGACCTTCACGATGCGCGCGCTCGACAACGGCAGCGGCGCGCGGGTCATCGCGACGCTGAAGCGCGTTTCGCTCAACGGGTTCAACCAGACGCTGCCGCAGACGACCGACGTCCTCGCGACGATCGACAGCGACCTCGCGCCGCCGAGCACCGCGTGGCAGACGATCGGGGCGCAGCACTCCGCGCGGTTCACGGGCCTCGACTTTCTCGATCACGGCTACGTCGTGGAGGTGCAGCTGATCAAGCACGACGCATCGGGCACGCCCGGCGTCATGGGCGTGCAGCTGTTCCGCGACGAGACTTAGGTTGGAGTGCGTTTCAGAATTACGGTGGCGCAGCCCTTCAGGGCTGCGCGCGCGGCGAGTACACGGATCCGCGCAGTCCGTACGGGCGTCCTACCGAGCGTGGCTGCAACGAAGCACGACGAGGACGGGTATCCGGCGGAGCTGGAATCACAGCTGACGCTCGCCGGCGGGCGGCGCGTGCGCATCCGCGCGCTGCACACGTGCGAGGCCGAGCCGATTCGCGCGCTGCACTGCAGGCTGAGCGATCGCAGCCGCTACCTGCGGTTCCTGTCGCCGATGCCGGCCCTGCCCGACTCCGTGCTTCGCGCGCTCGCCTGCGTCGATCATCGCCGCAGCGTCGCGATCGTGGCCGAAGAGGCGCTTCCGGGCGGCGCGGTGATCGGCCTGGCGAGCTTCAGCGCGGTGGACGCGGCGGCGGCGGAAGTCGCGGTCGTCGTGCAGGACGACTGGCAGGGGCGCGGCGTCGGCGACGCGCTCGTCGCGACGCTGCTCGCCGCCGCCGAGGCCCGCGGCTTCCATCGCTTCCTGGCGAGCATCGCCGCCGACAACGCGCCGATGCGCCGGCTGCTCGCGCGCTACGGCCGCGTGCTCACGAGCGAGATGCGCTCCGGCGTCTCGGAGATCGCGTTCGAGCCCCATCGCCCGCAAGGCGCCAGAACTGCGCTTCGTTCAGCAACGTGATCCGGTGGCCCTTCCCGCGCAGCCGCTTGATCTCCATCAGCTTGATGCCGCCGTCGCGCCCCGCCGCCTGGAGCGGATTGGGCCGTCCGCGCACCACGACCGAGGTCAGCGTTGACGGCGCGTGGTGAACGATCGCGCCCGCGCGCCGCGCGGCGCGGATCGCCTCGCGGCGCCGCTTGCTGAGGATGCCCGTGAACGCGAGGTGCACGCCCTCGAGCGTGCGCAGCACGCCCGCCTTCAACGACTGCGGCGGCGTGCGCAGCGCGGCGATCATGTCGTCGGCGCTCTCGTAGCGCTTGCGCCGCTCGCCGATGCAGCGGTGCACGATCTCCTTCAGGTGATCGCTGCACGCCAGACGGCGGACGTCGTGCGCGCGGATGCGGGTGCGCGCGTCGCCGCGAACCAGCATGCCGAGCAGTTGGCCCACCTGATACACGTCGTCCCGCGCCTGCCATTTCGGCACCGCGTGCGCGAGGATGTCGCTCGGCGCCGTCAGCGCGTTCATCGTCCGCGCGGTGATGCCGCGCCGGTCGCTCTGCTGGCGCACGATCCCGAAGTCGCCGAGCTTGAGGCAATAGCCGTCGCAGACGAAAACGTTCATCGGCGTGAGATCGCGGTGCAGCGCGTGGCCGCGGTGCAGCTTCGCGAGCACCTCGAGAACGCCCGCGATCTCGCGGCGTACCGTCGTCTCGGTCCAGCGCTTGCTCGAGCGCGCGAGGAAGGCGTCGAGATCGCCGTGGCGCGCGTACTCGAGCGCGAGGCAGTAGAGCGCCTGGCCGCCGCGCATCAGGGGGAAGCGATCGAAGACGCGAATCGCGCGCGGATGGCCGTCGAGCAGCAGGCCGAAGTACGCCTCGCGCAGCCAGCCGTCGATGTGGCCGCTCACCTTGATGCAGACCGTCTCTGGAACGACCGACGAGCGGCCGAGGCGCGCGGCCAGAAAGACCTGGCCGAAGCCGCCCTCGCCGAGCAGGCGCTCGATGCGGTACTCCAGCCGCGTGTCGGCGCTCGCGATCACTTGCGCGGGCGCCAGCAGCGGCCGCTGCGCGCGGCTCGTGACGAATGCGGGGCGTGTCGTCGCGGCGGTGGCGATCAAGAACGCAAAGATAGCAGAGGCCGCGGAGACGGCAAAGGCTCGCGAAGGCGGGGACTTCTCTACGGCGACTGATTCACGACGAGCCGCGGCGTCAGCGTGCCGCTCATAATGCCCGAGAACTGCACCGTCGCCTGGACCGACAGCGAGCGCGCCGCGCCGGTCGTGTTCGGCGAGACGGTGAACGGCACGCCGAGGCTGGTACCGGGCGGCACGCTGCCGATCGAGATGCCGGGCGACGCCGTCCTCGACGTGATCGAAAAGATGCCGCACATCGCCGGGTTGACGCCGAAGGCCATCCTGACGAACGCCGCAATGGTGCCGCTGCTGCCGCCGGCGGCGATGGAGATCGTGCTCTGCCCGTTGGGATCGACAAGCTCCATCTGGCAGAAGTCCGGCGGCGTGCCCTGAATCACGGTGACCTGCGCGCGGCCGCCGGCCCACGTGATCGTGACCGTCGCGGTGCGGCCATTGAACGAGCCGTTCGGGGCGGCGGTGAACGACAGCGTCCCGCTGCCGCTGCCGGCGCCCGGCGAGAGCATGAGCCACGTCGCGTCGCTCGTCGCCTGCCATCCGCACGTGCCCACCGTTTGCGTGAGGGTGATCGTCCCTTGGCCGCCGGTGAAGGGGACGCCGAGGATGGCCGTCGGCGTCGCGGTGTAGGCGCACGGACCCGGCGGCGGCGCCGCGGCGGTGCGGCGCAGCGCCATATCGGCGCGCGAGATCCCCGGCACGGTGACGTTCTGCTCGCCCGCGTCGAAGCCGTTCGCCGACGCGCGCATCCGGAAGCCGTCCTCCGTCAGACTCGTCAACATGTACGCGCCCGTCGCATCTGTTGTCGTCGCCTTGCCGGCGTTGACGCCGTTCAGCGCCTCGACGCGCGCGCCGGCGATTCCGCCACCGCTCGATTGATCGGTGATCTTGCCCGTCAGCGTGAAGAGCGCCGCGGCGGCGTCGCTCGGCGCCGGGACGTCGGTTGACGCGGTCGCCGAGGACGGCGCGTCGGTCGCGTCGCTGAACGCCACGCGCGCGGTGACGCTCGTCGCCGACGCGTGCGCGGCATTGGCGTCCGTCGTGACCAGCTCGCGCGTGGCCGCGGTCCCGCGGGCCGCGACGGTCGTGCCGCTCGCGAGCGGCTGATCGTGGCGCGACGTCGCGAGCGTCTCGCCGCCTTTCGTGAACGTCAGGTCGACGCCGTCCACGCGCGCCGCCACGCCCGCCGTCTCGCGCAGATCGAGGACGAGCCGATAGCGATATCCGCCGCCCGCGGCGCGCTCGCTGGAGACGGAAATAGACGTGATGTCGATCGCCGCGCGAACGGCGGACGGCGTCTGCGGCGGAGTCGGCGTAGGTGCTGCGGGGGCGCTCGGGCTGCCGGAGCAGGCGGCCCCGATGAGCGTCGCCAGAAGAGCCGCCGCGACGCGACGTGATGCCCCGCGGACCATGAGGGCGCCTCCTGACAAGGCCTGCCGTACTGGACGGATAGAGGGAAGAATACTACTTCCTTACGAACCCGTCGAGGTGCGATTGATTATCGACACCCCTCGAATGTCAGGACGGGAGAGCCGCTCGGCACCGATCGTGGCACCAGCGCGCAAAGGTGAAGTTGCGCCAGCAGCAACACGATCGCTGGGGACGGCGATAGCGGGCGGCCTCCGATCGCGGAGCCCTTCTTCATGCCTGGTTGATGCGCCTGTGGTACAGCCCTGAAGGCGCTGCGCTGCGGAAAGATCATGCGCTGCGTCCGTCCAGACGAAGATAAGGAGGATGGGGCGGACGACGGCGTGTGCGCTTGCCGTTGCGGCGGTGACTGGCGCGGCGTGCCGTACGGCGCCGGCGCCGCGCGACTCGGTCGACGAGGCCGCGCGATCGTACGTCCGCCTGGTGCTCGCGCTCGGCGAGCGAGATGCCGATTCACTCGACAGCTACCACGGTCCCGCCGCGTGGCAGGCGCAGGCGCGCGCCGAGCATGCGACGCTCGCCGACATCCGCGCGCGCGCCCGCGCGTTGGCCGATTCGCTCGTCGCGCACACGCCCGACCGCGTAGACGACGAGAGGGAGCGGCGCGCGTTTCTGGTGCGCCAGCTTCGCGCGGTCGCGTCGCGCATCGACGTGCTGCAGGGCGCGCGTCCGCCGTTCGACGAGGAAGCGCGGCTGCTGTTCGGTCTCGAGCCCGGCGGGGTGGCGGAGGATTCGGACGCGATCCGCGCCGAGCTCGATCGCGTGCTGCCAGGGCGCGGCGACCTCGCGTCGCGCTACGCGGCGTTCGATCGGCAATTCCTCGTGCAGCCCGATCGGCTGCGCGCGGTGCTGGCGCGCGCGATCGACGGCTGCCGCGCGGCGACGCGGGCGCACGTGCCGCTCCCGGACGACAAGGTCGCCGTGGAGCTCGTGGGCGATCTGCCGTGGAGCGCGTTCACGCGCTACGAGGGCGGGTTCGCGAGCCGCGTGCAGGTGAACGCGGCGCTTCCGCTCACCGTCGATCGCGCGCTCGATCTCGCGTGCCACGAAGCGTACCCGGGCCATCACACGATCAACGTGCTCCTCGACGCGCGATTCGGCGGCCGGCGTCCGGAGCTCCTGGTCCAGCCGCTGTTCAGCCCGCAGTCGCTGCTGCACGAAGCGGCCGCGTCGCTCGCGCCGTCGCTTGTGTTTCCCGACGCCGACCGCGCGGCGTTCGAGCGCGACGCGCTCTTTCCGATTGCGCGCCTCGATCCCTCACGCGCCGGGCGCTACGTGGCCGTCGCGCGGCTCGTCGATCGGCTGCACCCGGTCGTCGGCGTCCTCGCGCGCCGGTATCTCGACGGCGCGCTCGATTTTCCACGAGCCGCCGCCACGCTCGAGCGCGAGGCGCTGATGCCGTCCGCCGACGCCGCGTTGAAATTCATGAACCAGTTCCGCAGCTACGCCGCCACCTACACGATCGGCCGCGACCGCCTCGCGCGCCTCGTCGGCGGCGACTGGGCCGCCTACGTCCGCGCCGTCACCGATCCTGCGCAGACCTTGCCGCCGCTGCACGCCGGAAAGTAATCCTTTGTCTGCCTTCCGCTTCACGGTTGACGCGCGGCGCGCCGCCACCTACAGTTCCAAGTCGCACAAGGAGTACACCGCCATGCGCTGCTGGTCCGCCGTTCTTGCTCTCTCGGTGATGTGCATCGGCTGCTCGCGCGGGCCCTCGACGTCCGCGGCGGCGGCGCCCGCCCCCGCTCCGCCGAAGCTCGGCATCCGGCCGGCCGGCGACACCGAGATTCAGCCCGACATGAGCAAGATTCAGTCGGAGGATCTCAAGAAGGTGTTCGCCTACATCGACGAGCACATCGACGACCACGTCGTGAGCCTGCAGAAGTGGATTCGCCAGCCGAGCATCTCGAACAGCGGCGAAGGGATTCCCGAGAGCGCGGAGATGGTGAAGGGCTTCTTCGAGCAGCTCGGCTGCCAGGAGTCGCGCGTCTACGACGTCGGAATCACCGAGTGGGGCGCGCCGGGGAATCCGGTGGTCTACGCGCGCTGCGACGAGGGCGCGCCGCACACCGTCGCCATCTACTGGCAGTACGACACGATGCCGATCACGCAGCCCGACGCGTGGAAGGCGCCGCCGTTCGAGGCGCGCATCGTCGAGCAGCCGCCGTTCAAGAAGGTATTGATCGGCCGCGGCGCGACCAACTCGAAGGGCCCCGAGATGGCGCAGCTCAACGCGCTGCTGGCGATCAAGGCCGTCACGGGCAAGCTGCCGGTCAACGTCGTCTTCGTCGCCGAGGGCGACGAGGAGCGCATGGACGTCGGCGTCCGCAAGTTCGTGAAGGATCATCCGGATCTGTTCAAGAACGTCGACGCGCTGATCGGCGAATCGGGCCAGCAGTCGCCGAGCGGCGGCGGCAGCGTCGGCGGCGGCTCCGAGGGCTGCGTCTACATCGAGCTGACGACGAGCGGGAAGTCGTGGGGCCGCGGGCCGGTGGACTCGGACATCCACGGATCGAACAAGCGGTCGGTGGACAGCCCCGCGTGGCGCCACATCCAGATGCTGGCGTCACTCATCTCGAAGGACGGCAACACGCCGCTCATCAAAGGCTTCCTGGACGGCGCCGAGCCGCTCTCGATGCGCGAGACCGAGCAGCTGAAGACGGCGGCCGCACGCACCGACATGAAGGTGGCGGCGGAGAACCTCGGCGTCGCGCGCTTCATCGCCGACGATCCGTTCACGATGCTGAAGATGGGGCGCTACGGCACGTCGTTCAACATGGACGGCATCTGGGGCGGCAACATGTACGCCGGCGGCGCCGGCGCGATCCTGCCGAACAAGATCACGTCGAAGCACAACATGCGCTACATCCCGAAGATGAACGGCCTCGAGATGGTGAAGCGCATCCGCGAGCAGCTGGATCGCAACGGCTACAAGGACGTCGAGATGAAGATCGTCGGCGACGTGCCGTGGTCGAAGATGGCGTACGACACCGACATCGCGCGCGCGATGACGCAGATGTACGACCAGTTCAACATCCCGCACGGCGAGCCGGCGCAGTACGCGACGATTCTCGGCGGCTACTGGCCGTCGTATCTCTTCTCGAACCAGGAGGTCGGCCAGCGCGTGGCGCCGGTCTCGATGCCGATCGGGATGGGCGGGGCCGGCCACGGCGGCGGCGCGCACGCGGCCAACGAGTTCTACGTGATCGAGGGCGCCGGCAAGGTGTACGGCATGGCGGGCGCGGAGAAGGCGCAGGCGGCGATCTTCTACAACTTCGCGGGGAAGAACGGCGAGGCGCCGTCGCCGCGGAAGACGAACTGACACGCCGAAAAAAGGGGTCGTACCCCTTTTTCGGGAAAAAGGGGTACGACCCCTTTTTTCGGGGACACATGGGTAGCGGCGCGCTGATCGCGGTCCAGGACCTCACGAAAACCTACGACATGGAGGGCGCGCCGGTGCACGCCCTCCGCGGCGTCACGCTCGACATCGCGCGCGGCGAGTTCGTCGCCGTCGTCGGGCCGTCGGGATCCGGGAAGTCGACGTTCATGCACATCCTCGGATGTCTCGATCGTCCGACGACCGGCGCGTATCGCCTCGACGGCCACGACGTGTCGCGCCTCTCTGACGACGAGCTGTCGGCGATCCGGAACCGGCAGATCGGGTTCGTGTTCCAGGGGTTCAACCTCCTCGCGCGAACCTCCGCGGTCGAGAACGTCGAGCTGCCGCTGCTCTACGCGCACCACACGCGGATCGCGCCGTCCGAGCGGCGCGCGCGCGCGATGGGCGCGCTCGCGGCGGTGGGGCTCGCCGATCGCGCGGGCCACCATCCGAACCAGCTGTCGGGCGGGCAGCAGCAGCGCGTCGCGATCGCGCGCGCGCTGCTCAATGACCCGGCGATTCTCTTCGCGGATGAGCCGACCGGGAATCTCGACAGCCGGACGAGCGTCGAGATCATGGAGATCTTCCAGCGGCTGAACGTGGAGCGGGGCATTACGATCGTGCTCATCACCCACGAACCGCAGGTGGCCGAGTACGGGTCGCGCATCATCCGCTTCACGGACGGCCGCGTTGTGAGCGACGCGCCGAACGACTCGTACCGCGCTGCGTCGGCCGAGCTCTTGGCGGCCGCGCCCCGGCAGACGGGATGACGGGCGCGAGGATAATTAAGAATTGAGAATTTGGAATTAGGAATTCGTCGTCACGTTGTCACGACTGTGGGCGACGAATTCTTACTTCTTCATTCCTAATTCTTAATTGCAGCGAAGGAGCGAGAGTGCCGTTACGATCGAGCTTCACCATCGCCATCCGTGCACTGCGGCGCAACCGGTTGCAGACGTCGCTGACGATTGTCGGCATGACGATCGGCGTCGCGGCGGTGCTCGCCATGATCGCGATCGGCACGGGCGCGGAGGCGGCGATCTCGGATCAGATCCGCGCGGCCGGGATGAACCTGATCGTCGTCACCGCGGGCAACTACAAGGTGAAGTCGACCGACGACTACGGCGGCGGCGCGGTCGAGCCGTCGGCGTGGCACCCGAAAAGGGGTCGTACCCCTTTTTCTTTTCGCCTGATCGCGTTCCATCCTGAAGACGATCCGATGGAGAAGCACGATCACCCGACCGCGCGGCAGCGGCTCGGCGACAGCGAGGCGGGCCTCGGATCGGCGGCGACGCTCACGGCCGCCGACGCCCAGGCCGTCCGCGGCATTCGCGGCGTCCAGTACGTCGCCGAAGGGCTGCACCAGAACGTGCACGTCGTCTCGGGCGAGAAGCGCTGGTTCACGCGCCTCCACGGCACCGACCTTCAGCTGCCGCAGATCCGCCGCGCGTGGACGCTCCGCGACGGACGATTCTTCACCGCGCGCGAGCAGTCGCGCGCCGAGCAGGTCGTCGTGCTCGGCACGGTCGCGGCGGAACGGTTGTTCGGCGCGGACAATCCGATCGGACGCACGGTCGCGATCTGGAAGCAGCCGTTTCGCGTCGTCGGCGTCGTGACGACGACGAGCTGGATGGTGGCGCCCGCCGCCGGCGACGACCAGTTCGACGCCGTCTACATGCCGTTCACGACGGTGCATCACCTCCTCAATCTCGCGAAATTGAACGACATCACGATCACCGCCGCGTCCACCGGCGAGGTGTCGCGCATCATGGCGGACGTCACGAAGCTGCTGCGCGCGCGCCACGGCATCACGGACGAGAAGCCGGACGACTTCACCGTGACGACGCAGGCGCGGCAGGCGCTCGCGAAAGGGGGCATGCGGCCAGACGTCGCGCGCGCCGTCGTCGGCAACGTGTCGGGCCTCGACAAGGTGACGCTCGAGCAGCTCGGGAAGACGCTCGACCGCGCGACGCGCACGATGACGGCGCTCCTCGCGGGCATCGCCGCCGTCTCGCTGATCGTCGGCGGCATCGGGATCATGAACATCATGCTGCTGTCGGTCACCGAGCGGACGCGGGAGATCGGCGTGCGGCGCGCCGTCGGCGCGCGCGCGCGCGACGTCCGATCGCAGTTCCTCCTCGAGGCGGTCGCGCTCAGCCTCACCGGCGGCGTGATGGGCATCTCGCTCGGCCTCGCGGCGGCGCAGGCGCTCTCGCGCTCGCTGAAGTGGTCCACGACGATCTCGCCGGGCGCCGTGGCGCTGTCGGTCGCGGTCGCGGCGGCCGTCGGCATCTTCTTCGGCTGGTACCCGGCGCGCCAGGCGGCGCGGCTCGATCCGATCCAGTCCCTCCGGTACGAGTGAGCGTGCTTCGCACGAGCGCCCGGCTCGCCGTCCGCAGCCTCGGCCGCAACAAGCTGCGCACGCTCCTCACCATGCTCGGCATGATCATCGGCGTCGCCGCCGTGATGACGATGGTCGCGCTCGGCAACGGCGCGGAGCAGAGCGTCGAGCAGGACGTCCGATCGGCGGGCACGAACCTGATTCACGTCAACGCGGGCAACTACACGCGCGGCGGCGAGGAATCGCGGATCGCGACGGGGCTCGGGTCGGCGACGACGCTGACGTCGGAGGATGCCGACGCGATCGGACGGAGCGTGGCCGGCATCAAGGCGTACGCGCCGGGCGTGAAGCTCCGCGGCTGGATGATCTCGGGCGCGCACCGCTACTACGGGCAGATCGTCGGCACCGACGTGCCGTTCGCGTCGATGTACGGCTGGCGCTTCGACGAAGGCCGCTGGATCTCCAGAGACGACGTGAGCGGGCGGCGCCCGGTCGTCGTCCTCGGCCGGACGACGCGCGATCAGATCTTCGGCGCCGGCGCGAACGCGACGGGGCAGACGATCGCGATTCACGGCCGCGCGTTCACGGTCGTCGGCATCACCGACACGGCCGACCCCGATCAGATCGAGATGGCGTTCGTGCCGTACACGGCGCTGCAGGACGCGCTCGGCATCGCCTACCTGCACACGATCACGATCGAGGCGGC
>Ga0209474_10000418_pt1 | contig 46794 bp, 40 predicted proteins | sample GraSoiAngelo_145_FD_185902 | JGI IMG/M metagenome (GOLD analysis project Ga0209474, IMG submission 185902) | Grasslands soil microbial communities from the Angelo Coastal Reserve, California, USA - 14_1009_05_20cm (SPAdes) (version 2) | ecosystem: Environmental > Terrestrial > Soil > Grasslands...
GGCCGGCCCCTCCTGCAGCGTCATGCCCGTCTTGAACGCGTGCGATCCGGTGACGTAGGTCAGCGCGGTGCGGTACGAGCGCAGCGACGTGTAGTTGCGCGAGAAGTTCGCCGGGTAGGCGCGGAAGCTGATGCCGGTGTTGAGCTCCGTCACCGGGTAGCCCGTCGACGTCGTCGAGTCCTCGACCGGCTCGCGCGTCCAGGTTTCGTTCGTCACGCCGAAGCCCGCTTCGAACAGCGCGCGCGACGAGATCGTCGACCGGAAAGTGATCGTCTCGAAATTGTTGTCGGGCAGATTCTGCAGATTCGACGCGTCCGGCTGGAGCGTGCTCGCGAGCGTCCAGTGATCGGTGTAGCGCGGCGCGATGCTCCAGTATCCCGACAGCTTGTTCTTCGGCGTCATCTGCCAGGTGAGCCGGACGTCGTCGCTGACGTTGCGCTGCGTCTCGGTGCCCGGCCGCGAGAAGTCCGGCGTGTAGACGAAGGTCGACTGATCCTTCTCGTAGAACGTGTTCGTCCGGATCTGCTGGTAGCCCCAGTAGCGGTGCGCCGTCCAGAACCACAGCTTGTCGCGCTTGAGGGGTCCGCCGAACGCGCCGCTCGCGTCGTAGATCTTCAGGATGCTGTCGGCGGTGGGCACACCCTGATCGCGCAGCGTCTGATCGACGTTGTTCCCCTGCATCTTGTCGTTCGCGAAGTTGCCGAACGCCGATCCGTTGAAGCGGTTGCCGCCGTCCTTCGGGATGATGTTCACGCGCACGCCGCCGCCGGCCACCTCCGCGGAAATCGCGCCGAACTCGTAGCTCAACTCCTGCGTCGACTGGTCGTTGGTGGAGATCCCGGTGCACGAATAGTTGCACGCCATGTTGGCGTTCATGATGCCGTCCATCTGGACGATGCGATCGTTGAACGACCCGCCGTGCGCCTTGAGCTGATTCTGGTGCTCGCCGGCCGATCCGCCGACGTCGTTCTGGTTGCTGCTGACGCCGATGGTCATGACGCCGATCGTGGACCAGTTCTTCGACGTCGGCATCGCGTCGATGTTCTCTTTGGTGATGACCTGCCGGCGCACGACGTTCTGCGTGTCGACGACCGGGCTCGCGCCGGTGACGGTGACGGTTTCCTCCAGCGTGCCGACGCGCAGCTCGACGCTGATCGACGCGACGAAGTCGGCCGACAGCTCGACGCCCTCGCGCTTGACGGTGGCGAATCCCGGCAGCGTGAACGTGACGGTGTAGACGCCGGGGCGCAGGTCGACGATCTTGTACTGCCCTTGCGTGTCGCTGATCACCGAGCGCACTCTCTCGATGAGGGCGGGACTGCTCGCCTCGACGGTGACGCCCGGCATCACCGCGCCGCTCGCGTCTTTCACGACGCCGGCGATGCCGCTCGCCTGCGCGAAGGCGATGCGAGGCATCGCCGCGACTGCGAGCACCAACGCGAAAACGCACGCGATCCTGCGCATATAGCCTCCATTACGCACAGCAGAAAGGCAGGATGGCAGGAAGGCAGGAAGGCAGGAATTCAAGGCGGGAGGGAAGAAAGGCAGGAATGACGAAGGCAGAATGCTAGAAGGCAAGAGGCCATTTCTGCCTTCGCCTTCCTTCACCTTCTGCCTTGCTCCTTCCGAGCCTTCCTTCGTGGTTTCCTCTTTCCTGCCTTGCTGCCTTGAATTCCTGCCTTCCTGCCTTTCTGCCGTCCTGCCTTGCGGGGTATCTAATACGCTCTGCAGTAGAGCGCGTCAAGCAAATGCGCGCGTATACTGCGGCTTCGGTGCGCAATTATCCAAATCGATGAAGCGGATCCTCGTCCCGGCGCTCGTGATGACCGCGTGCACCGTGTGCCCGGCATATGCGGGCGACAAGCCGGTGACGTTCGCGCGCGACGTCGCGCCGATTCTGTACGCGCAGTGCGCGCCGTGTCACCGGCCCGGCGGCGCGGGCCCGTTCAGCCTGACATCGTACGACGACGCGCGGCGGCGCGCGACGCTGATCGCGCGGGCGACCAGGGATCGCTACATGCCGCCGTGGAAGCCACAGGCGGGCGACTTCGTCGGCGAGCGACGGCTGAGCGACGCGCAGATCGCGACGCTCGACCGCTGGGCCGCCGAGGGCGCGCGCGAGGGCGACCCCGCCGACGCGCCGCCCGCGCCCCGGTTCGCCTCCGACTGGCAGGCGGGCACGCCGGATCTTGTCGTCACGCTGCCCGCCTACGTCCTTCCCGCCGACGGTCGCGACGTCTTCCGCAACTTCGTCGTCGCCGTACCGGTGAATCGCGCGCGGTTCGTCCGCGGGCTCGAGTTCAGACCGGGCAGCGGCGCCGTGCACCACGCGAACATCCGAATCGATCCGACGCCGGCGTCGCGCCAGCTGGACGACGCCGATCCGCAGCCAGGCTACGAGGGGACGATTCTCCACTCAGCAGATTATCCCGACGGACATTTTCTCGGCTGGACGCCGGGCCAGGCGCCGCCGCTCGCGCAGGAGGACATGGCGTGGCGGCTCGAGGCGGGGAGCGATCTCGTCGTGCAGCTGCACATGCGGCCCACCGGCAAGGCCGAGCGCGTGCAGCCGTCGATCGGCCTGTACTTCACGCCGCACGCGCCGTCGCGCGCGCCGTCGATCGTCAGGCTGGGGCGGCAGAACATCGACATCCCCGCCGGGGCGCGTGAGCACCGCGTGACCGACAGCTTCACGCTGCCGGTGGACGCCGAGGTGCGCGCGGTTCAGCCGCACGCGCACTACCGCGCGCGCACGATGCGCGCCGACGCGACCCTGCCCTCCGGAGCCAGGCGGCCGCTCATCACGATCGCGATCTGGGATTTCAACTGGCAGGATCGGTATCGCTACGCGTCGCCGTTCTGGCTGCCCGCGGGCACGCGCATCGACATGGAATACGTGTTCGACAACTCGGACGCGAACCCGCGCAATCCAGATCGCCCGCCCGAGCGCGTGTCGTGGGGCTGGCGCTCGTCGGACGAGATGGCCGACGTGTGGCTGCAGGTGATGACGCGATCGGAGGACGACCGCGCGCGCTTCGCGACGGCGAGCCGCCGCAAGATGGCGGCGGAGGACGCGATCGGCTGCGAGACGATCATCGCGCGCGAGCCCGACTACGCCGCGATCCGCAACGACGCCGCCGCGCTGTATCTCGAGCTGGGCCGGCCGGAACGCGCGCTGCCGCATTTCGAAGCGGTGCGGCGGCTGCAGCCCGCGTCGGCGGCGGCGCGCTACAACGTCGGCGTCGCGCTCGAGGCGATGGGGCGAAGCGCTGACGCGGCGCACGAGTACGAAGCGGCGGTCCGCCTCGATCCGCAGTACTCGCTCGCGCACAACAATCTCGGCAACATCCGCCTCGCCGCGGGACGGCTGGACGACGCGCGCCGCGAGTACGAGCGCGCGGTCGAGACCGGCCGGACCAACGCGGAAGCGCACAACAATCTCGGCGCCGTGCTGCTCGCCTCCGGCGATCCGCGCGCCGCGGTCGCGTATCTCGAGCAGGCGGTGCGCCTGCAACCGAACTACCCGCAGGCGCAGTTCAACCTCGCGCGCGCGTACGCCGCCGTCGGGCGCGCGGCCGATGCCGATCGCGCCGCCGCGCTCGCGGAAGCGCAGGCGGCCGCCGCCGGGAAAGACGATCTCGTCGCGCAGATCCGCGGCCTTCGGCGATCTCCGCCGCGCTAGCGAGCCTCCGTGTCGCGCCGCCTTTCGATCCTCTCGATCGTCGTCGCCGCCGCGATCGGCGCGCGCGCATTTCAGCCGCCGCCGACGATGCCCCACGCGCAGCTCGTGATCGTCGTCGATGGCCTGCGGCCCGATTCCATCACCCCCGCCGTGATGCCGCGGCTCGCGCGCCTCGGACAGCGCGGCACGATGTTCAGCGCGCATCACTCGATCGTGCCGACCGTGACGCGCGTCAACGCCGCATCGATGGTCACCGGTGTGTACCCCGAGGGCCATGGACTCCTCGGCAACACCATCTACGTCCCGGCCGCTGACGCGGCGCGGAGCCTCGACACCGGTGTGCGCGAGAACCTCGAGAAGGTCGCGAGCGCGACCTCGCGCCTGCTGACGGCGCCGACCCTCGGCGAGCTGCTGGCCCGAGCCGGCCGCACGCTGCTGACGGCCGGCTCGGGGTCGAGCGGCGCCGTGTTCATGCTGGACACGACGGGCTCCGGCGTTGCCGTGCATCAGGAGTTCGTGCGGCCGCCGGCGATCGCGTCGCGCATCGCCGACGCGCTCGGCCCGCCGCCGCCGCACGCGACGCCGAACGCGGCGTTGAACCGGCGCGCCGTCGACGCGTATCTGATGCTCGGCACGGGCGCCGATCGTCCCGACGTCACGCTGATGTGGCTGAGCGACCCCGACACGACGGCGCACGCGAAGGGCATCGGGACGCCGACGACGGTGGAGGCGCTGGCGCTGGTCGACGCCGAGATCGGGCGGATCGAAGACGCGCTGCAGGCGCGCGGCCTCCTCGATCGCACGAACCTGATCGTCGTCTCGGACCACGGCTTCTCGACGTACACGAACGCGCTGAAGCTCGACGCGCTCGTCGCGCCATTCGCGCACCCCGGCGCCGACGGCTCGCGCGACATCGTCGTCGCGGAAGGCGCGATCTATCTGCGCGGCAGTCCGGATCCGGCGCGCGTGTCGGCGATCGTCGCGGCGCTGCAGAAGAACCCCGCCGTCGGCGCGATCTTCACGCGCCCGGGTCCGCGCGGCGGCGCCGAGGGCGCCGTGCCCGGCACGCTCTCCTACGACGTCGTGCGATGGAATCATCCGCGGTCCGGCGACATCCTCGTGTCGCCGAACTGGAGCGATGTGAGGAACGAGGCGGGCTTCGCGGGCGCGAGCACGCAGTACGGCGTCGCCGGCCACGGCGCGTCGAGCCCCTTCGACGTCCACGCCACGCTGATTGCCGCAGGGCCCGACATCCGCGAGCACGCCGTCAGCGGCGCGCCGACGGGCAACGTCGATCTCACGCCGACGCTGCTGCGCCTCGCGGGACTTCAGCCGCTCGAGGCGATGACCGGCCGCGTGATCGAGGAAGCGCTGCGCACCGGCCCGCCGCCCGCATCGATTCGCGTCGAGCATACGACGGAGCGAGCGAAGACGGCGGACGGATCGTACGAGCTCGCCGCGCACATCTCGATCGCGGCCGGGCATCGATATCTCGATTACACGGAAGTCACGCGCCGTCAGTAGTCACTATCGTTCCCGTGTAGGGTGAGGCTTTCAGCCCCGCCTCGTGGCGACCCTGAAAGGGTCGCCCTACATTCCCGTGTAGGGGGAGGCGTTCAGCCTCGCCTCCTGGCGACCTTGAAAGGGTCGCCCTACATTCCCGTGTAGGGGGAGGCGTTCAGCCTCGCCTCCTGGCGACCCTGAAAGGGTCGCCCTACATTCCCGTGTAGGGGGAGGCTTTCAGCCTCGCCTCCTGGCGACCCTGAAAGGGTCGCCCTACATTCCCGTGTAGGGGGAGGCTTTCAGCCTCGCCTCCTGGCGACCCTGAAAGGGTCGCCCTACGTTCCCGTGTAGGGTGAGGCTTTCAGCCTCGCCTCCTGGCGACCCTGAAAGGGTCGCCCTACGTTCCCGTGTAGGGCGAGGCTTTCAGCCTCGCCTCCTGGCGACCCTGAAAGGGTCGCCCTACATTCCCGTGTAGGGCGAGGCTTTCAGCCTCGCCTTCTGGCGACCTTGAAAGGGTCGCCCTACATTCCCGTGTAGGGCGAGGCGTTCAGCCTCGCCTCCTGGCGACCTTGAAAGGGTCGCCCTACATTCCCGTGTAGGGCGAGGCTTTCAGCCTCGCCTCCTGGCGATCCTGAAAGGGTCGCCCTACATTCCCGTGTAGGGCGAGGCTTTCAGCCTCGCCCCCTGGCGACGATGAAAGGGTCGCCCTACATTCCCGTGTAGGGCGAGGCTTTCAGCCTCGCCTCCTGGCGACGATGAAAGGGTCGCCCTACATCGATGTCGGCCACTCATCGGATCGCCGCGATCAGCGCGTCGGCGATCAGCTCGTGCCCGCGCGCGGTGAGGTGGTCGTCGAGGACGTAGTGCACGTCGGGCGTCAGCAGGCTCGACACGTCGACGACGCCCATCGCGCGAACGTACGCGGGATAGGCGGGATCGAGGCGGGCGCGTTCGAGCGCGTGGATGAACCGCGGATCCGGATCGGGATCGGTGACGACGATGCGCAGGCGGCTGAGATCGCCGCGCGGCGCGTGCACCAGCGCGTTGAGGAAGAGGGCGGCGGCGCGGTCGGGCGGCGCCGTCGAAGGCTCGAAGCCGCCGCGCCGGCGTCCCTCGACGCCGCGCTTCACGTAGACCGCCGCGTCGTACACCATGCGGAACGGCCGATAGCGCGTCACGCGCATCTGCTCGTCGATCGCGGCCAGCCACCAGTCCTCTCCGCTCGGCACGTGCCGGTTGCCGTGCTTCTCGAACTCCTCGTTCTCGCCGTAGTCGTTCGAGCAGTACTGGACGACGAGCGTCGTCGCGCGCGAGAGATCCACGCGATCGAGCAGGCGCATCTCGCGCACCGTGCCGTACGACGCGACCGCCGCGTTCAGCACGCGGCGGCCGGTGCGGCGTTCGATCACCTGCGGGAACGCCTCGTCCTGCTGCACGCCCCAGCCCATCGCGTACGAGTCGCCGGCGACGACGATCTCCGGCTGCGCCAGCGACGCTTCGTCGTCGCGGACGCCGAGCGAGTTGACCGCGTACTCCGTCGAGTACTCGACGTTCGTGAACGTGAAGCGTCCGGGCCGCAGCGTGTAGAGCAGCTCCGGGTCGTAGCGCGCGCGGTCGGCGCCGAGCTGGACGACGCTGCGCCGGTAGAAGTATTCCCAGGACAGAAATTGGCGCAGCGCCGCCGGCAAGACGCGCGACGGGTGCGTGTAGAGCGCGACGAGCAGCAGCTCCGCGGCGACCACGCCGACGGCGAGCTGGAACACGACGAGCAGCGCGAACGCCGCGCGCCGCGCTACCGGCCGACGAGCGCCAGCAGACCCGTCGTCAGCCATGGCACATAGGTGATGACGAGCACGCCGATGCCGAGGATCGCCATCATCGGCAGCGCCGCCGCGCAGACCTCGAGCACCGGACGGCGGAAGCGGTACGACGCGAGGAAGATGTTGAGCCCCACGAGCGGCGTCAGGAAGCCGAGCTCGAGGTTGGCGATGAAGATGATCCCGAGATGCACCGGATGGATCCCGAACGCGACGCCGAGCGGCACGATCAGCGGCACGACGACGACGATCGCGGCGAAGATCTCCATCAGCCAGCCGACGGCGAGCAGGAACAGATTCAGCACGAGCAGGAACGTCAGGCGCGACGCGATGTGGCCGCGCACCCACTCGACGAGCTTCGCCGGCACCTGGGCGTTGACGAGGTAGCTCGTGAACCCCTGCGCCACGCCGAGGATGATGAGGACGCCGCCGATCACCGTGACGCACTCGGTGAACGCGCGCGGCAGATCGCGGCGCAGCGAAAGATCGCGGTGGATGAAGGCCTGTACGATCAGCGCGTACAGCGCCGTGAGCGCCGCGGCTTCGACGGCGGTGGCGAGGCCGCTGAACATCGCGACGAGCACGAGCACCGGAATCGCCAGCTCCCACTTCCCCGCCCAGAGCGACGCGAACCCTTCGGACGCGCTGAACACGCTGCGGCCTGCGCCCGACACGATCCCCTCGCGCACGCCCCACGCGGCGACCATCGACGTCAGCAGGATGCCCGGCAGGATGCCGCCGATGAAAATGTCCTCGATCGGAATCTGCGCGACCACGGCGTAGAGAATCAGCGGCAGCGCGGGGGGCAGGAGCAGCCCGAGCGAGCCGGACGCCGTCAGGAGGCCGAGCGCGAAGCGCTCGCGATAGCCGTCCTTGAGGAGCGCCGGAAAGAGGACGCCGCCGAGCGCGAGAATCGTGACGCCCGATCCGCCGGTGAACACCGTGAAGAACGAGCACAGCACCGCGCAGACGACGGCGGTGCCGCCGGGAATCCAGCCGAACCAGGCCCGGAACACGCGCAGCAGCCGCTCCGACGCGCGGCCTTCGGCGAGCAGGAATCCCGCGAGCGTGAAGAGCGGAATCGCGGGCAGCGTCGGCGACACGCTGAGCGAGTAGGTTTCGATCAGCACCGTCGCCGGCGTCACGCCGTCGTGCATGAAGAGCAGCGCCGCCGCGCCGCCGAGGATCGCGAAGAGCGGCGTGCCGGCGACCGCGGCGACAGCGATCGCGATCCAGACCGGCAGCAGCGCGTGGCCCTCGACGAGCGACGGCGTCCGGACCAGAACGGCGCCCGCGAGAATCCCGAGCGACGCGAGCGCACGATCGATCGGCCTGGTCGCGTTGGGGTCGCGGATCGGATTGAGCGCATTGAACCCCGGCCGCCAGACCACCCGCACCGCGATCAGCGCGAACGCGATCGGCAGCACGAGCTGCGCGACCCAGGCCTGGATGTCGGCGCCGATGTTGGTGCCCGCCTCGCGCTCGATCATCACCATCTGCCAGCCGCCCCACGCGAGGATGGTGGCCGCGCAGGCGCCGAACGCGGCGGCGAAGATGTCGGCGGCGCGGCGCCAGACGCCTTGCGGGATGAAGGTGCCGGTGGCGAGCGCGAGCAGCTTGCCGTCGCGCGCCGCGATGGCCGCGCCGAGGAAGCCGACCCAGAGCGTGAGGTGTTGAACGATCGGGCCCGAGCCCGGGATGCCGCGGCTGAACGCGCGCCGCGAGACGATCTCGGCGAGCGGCAGGACGACCATCACCAGCAGCGCCAGCGAGCCAATCGCGTCCTCGACGCGCGCCAGCACGCTTTGCGACGAAGCGGCCGGACCCGGCAGCAGTCCGCTCTCGATGGTCGCGAGCGGAGGCCTGCCGACCGCGGCCTGCCGACTGCCGGCTGCTTCGGCTGACGGCCGACTGCCGGCTGAATCGGTCACTTCTTCGGGGGGTTCTTCTTGCGGAATTCGTCGCGCGCCTTCAGCGCGAGATCGAAGATGTCGGGCGGCACCATCTCGCCGCGCATCGTCTTGGCGAGGCTATCGAGCTGCGTCTTCCACTCGGGGCCGACGGCCTTGGTCACGGTGAGGCCGTTCTTCGACATCATCGCGACGGCGTTCTCGTCGAGCTTCGGCACCGCCTCGCGCAGACGCTTGTCCACGCCGTCGGCCGCGGCGAGCAGCTTCGGCTTGTCGGCGTCGGGAATCGCCTTCCACGCCTTCATCATGATGATGTTGCCGGCGACGATCGGCGCGAGCCCGAGCTCGAGCATGTAGGGCGTCTGGCGGTTCCACTGAAACAGCATCGCGGCGAGCGGCGTGGACGGCATGCCTTCGATCATGCCTGTCGAGAGGCCGGTCATGATGTCGGTCATCGCCATCGCGCGCGGCTGAAAGCCGTTCGCCTTGAACCACTGCACCATCTTGTCGTTGCCCGACGAGGTGTACAGCTTGATGCCCTTCAAGTCCTCGACCGTCTGCACCGGCCGCTTGGTGAAGACCTGCGCCCAGCCGAGCCATCCCCAGTTGAGGAAGACGAAGCCTTTCGCCTCGATCCGCTTGCGAATGACCGGCGTCAGCTTGTCGGCAACGTAATTCAGCTCGTCATAGGAGTCGAAGAAGAACGGCACGTCGAAGAGATTGAACGACGCGTCGATCATGCCGAGGCCGACGGCGCTCAGCGCGCCAGCCTGCAGCGCGTCGAGCCGCATCTTGCGAAGCACCGTCGGCTCGTCGCCTTGCGTGCCGCCCGCGAAGACCGTGACGACGACGCGGCCGTCGGTGGCGGTCTTCCACTCCTCGCCCATCTGCTTCAGGTTCTTGTCCCACACCGTCCCTTCGGGCACGAGCGTCGCGAGCTTGACCGTCGTCTGCGCGCCGGCGCCGGCCGCGATCGCGAGGAACAGGACCAGATGTAAGGCGACCCGCCCTACTGCTTGGTGCGCTTCGCGGTCCATTCCATCTGTCCCATGCCGGCGACGTCGGCCTTGCCGTTGGCAATCGTGTCGCCGTCGATGTCGCCCGTCAGCACCACCGTCATCGGCCCCTGCGGCGTCTGCGCCGTCATCGTGACCTTCAGCGCGTGTCCCTCGAGCGTGCCGCTCACCGGCACGTCGCCCATCGGGCCGCCGAACATGCCGGACACTTTGCCGGCGTCTTCCGAGAAGGTCGCGCTCGCCGGAATCTCGCCGCCGGGCGTCTTCACCGTCACGTCCCATTTGCCCGCGATGCCGCCGACCGATATCGTCGATGCCGTATCGGTCGCGGCGGGCGCGGCCGTCGGAGCCGGCGGCGCGGCGGCCGCGGTGTCGGCGACGCGCTTCGCGGTCCAGTCGCCTTCGGCGAAGCCGCCGAAGTTCGCCTTGCCGACGATCGAATCGCCGTCGACCTTGCCCGTCATCGCGATGTCGAGCGGCATCCCCTGGAAGTTGATCGTGAAGGTGAACTTCATGTCGCTGCCGTCCATCGTGCCGGTGAACGGCAGCTCGCCGGCGGGCGACTTGAAGAGGCCGCTCAACTTCTCGGCGTCCTGCTTGAGCGTCACCCGCGTCGTGTTCGAACCCTGCGGCGAGTTGATCGTGAAGTCCCAGTCGCCGGCCACGTTCGTCTGCGCGAACGCGGGAGCCGCCGTCAGAAGACCGATCGTCAGAATGATGAGTCGCGTGCGGATCATGACCGTGGCTCCTGCAAGATTGACCAAAACTACCGATCGCCCGCGTCGCCCGTGCGGCGCGCCGAGAGCGGACCTTCGCCGACGTTGCCCAGCTTCGCCGTCCCGGTGATCACGTTGCCGTCGAGCGTTCCCTTCATCGTGATCTCGAGCATCTTCCCGTCCTCGGGCACCGACCAGACCAGCGTCACCTGGCGGTCGGTGAAGCGGCCATTGATCTCGTACTCGCCGAATTCGTCGGTGACGTGGCCGGTCAGCTTCGTGCCCGACTGATTGATCGTCATGTTGACGCCCACCTGGCCGAGCGGCGTGACGAACTCGACGCGCCAGAGGCCGGCCACGCTCGGCTCCTGCTTCTGCGGCTGCGCCGCGAGCGGCGCCGACACGGCCATCGACACCACGAACGCGGCCAGGTATCGCGACATGATGCGCCATTCTACTTCCGGGCCGCGAGTTCGGGGCGTTGAAAGATCGACGCGAGTGCCCATTCGCGATAAGACGTGCGGGCGCGCGCAAACGGTGCGCCGCCCTCGGCCATCAGGCGCGCGACGGCGAGCGACGGCTCCAGCAGATCGACCGCCGCGGCGACGCCCTCGATCGCCGCGAGCCGGCGGTGCAGCGGCTCGACCGTTTCCGCCGACGCGCGCGGGTCGCGGACGATCGCCGTCGAGAAATACGCGGCGCCGCGCGCGGTCCACGCACGCTCGACCGCGCGGTCGGCGGGCGCGAGCGTGTAGCGCTCGACATATGCGCGGCGGCCCGCAATCGACACCGACAGTTCGTGCGCGAGCCGATCGAATCGCCATCGCTCGCCGCGCGTCACGCGGCCGGCCATCAGCGCGTCGCTCCAGTACATGCGGCTGCTCTCGCCGAGGCGGATGTCGACGATCTGATCGAGCCGCGCGCCGGCGAACGGGATCACCGGATCCCAATGGCCGTGCAGCTCCGCGTCGTCGTCGACGATGAAGCGTTGGTGAACTATCGCCGGCGCATGGCGCGCGCAGGCCGCCGGATGCGCCTGCAGCGCCGCCTGCGTCGTCAGGACGACGCGCGCGCCGGCGCCGACGTGAATCGATTGCGCGAGGTCGTCGCCGCCGAACACGCCGGGACCCGCGCAGACGAGGATCGCGTACGCGGCGCCGTCGAGATCGAAGGTGCGTCCGATGCGAAACGGCGGCTCGACGTAGGCGTGCGCGAGCACGGTCCGGCCGCCGCGCCGCTCGAACGCGAGCTCGAGGCGCGCGCGGCGCCCGACGACGTGTGCGCTGCGATCGTCGCGGTGCGCGCGCGCGAACGCCGGCGATCGCTCGTCGGCCGCTCGACGTTCGCCCCCCGACAGGCCGATCGCCGGCGTCATACGGCCGCCGCGTCGTACAGCAGCTCGCGCCTGATCCAGGCGACGACGTCCGGCAGGCCGTCGCCCGCTTTGAGGTTCGTGAACACGAACGGCCGATCGCCGCGCATCGTTTTCGCGTCGCGCGCCATGACGCCGAGGTCGGCGCCGACGAGCGGCGCGAGATCGGTCTTGTTGATGACGAGCAGATCCGATCGCGTGACGCCGGGCCCGCCCTTGCGCGGGATCTTGTCGCCGCCCGACACGTCGATCACGTAGATCGCCGCGTCGACGAGCTCCGGGCTGAAGCTCGCGGCGAGGTTGTCGCCCCCGCTCTCGAGAAAGACGATGTCGAGCGCCGTGTGGCGCGCGGTGATCTCGTCGAGCGCCTCGAAGTTCATCGAGGCGTCCTCGCGGATCGCCGTGTGCGGGCAGCCGCCCGTCTGGACGCCGATGATCCGATCCGGCGAGAGCGCTCCGCTGCGGACGAGGAACTCCATGTCCTCTTTCGTGAAGATGTCGTTGGTGATCACCGCGAGGTCGTACGTGCCGCGCATCGCCTTGCACAGCGCGTCGACGAGCGCGGTCTTCCCCGAGCCGACAGGGCCGCCGATCCCGATCCTGATTGGACGTCTCATGGGTTACGACCTGAACAGGCGCGAGCGCACGTACTGCTGCGTCATCGCGGCGATGTCGAGCGCCGGCGTAAACGACTCGAGCGCGCCGCCGCGCGATGCGATCCCGTCGACAACCGCCGGGACACGATCGAGCGCGCGCGCGAGGAGCGTGTGCGCTTCGATCTGGCCGATCGGCAGCAGGCGCATCGCCGCAGACATCGTCGCGGCCAGGCGCGTGTACGCGAACGCTTCGACCGCCGCGCGCCGCTCGACGGGGATCGACGCGCAGGCGACCGCGAACGCAACCGGCAGCGTCGCCGGCGAGCCATCGAAGGCGCGCGCGCCTGACGGGTGCAGCGCACGCCACGTCGTCAGCAGCCGTCGTCCCATCGCGCGGCTCGACCGGCGTGCGGCGGACGAAGGGCGCATGGCCGTCAGCTCCTCGTCGAGCGCCGCGAGCGCGGCCGCGTCGCCGTCGCGCGCCGCGCGCCACGCGTGCCAGACCGCCGGCCCCTCGAGCCGCCCGATCGACTCGTCGAGACAGACCGCGAGCCACTCGCGGAGATCGTCCGCGGAGGCGATCCGCCCATCGGCGGTCGCGGCCTCCAGGCCGTCGGAGTGCGCGAACGCGCCGATCGGAAACAGCGAATCGCAGAGGTGAAGAAGCGCGACGTTCACGGTTCAGTGATGGTGCGCGGCGACCGTCGCGGCCGGCGTGAACGGGAGCGTCGCGCGGGTGTACGGCATCCGGTGCTGCTGCAGCAACTGCTCCACGCCGGGCACGTCGGGGCAGACGAGCGCGCGGTCCGTCACCATCATGGGCTGATGACGGTTGCCGATGTGATACGCGAAGAGCCCCCACTCGTGCGGCGTCCGCGGCTCGACGACGAATACCGGCTCGGGCCGTTCGACGATCGAGACGACGAGGCGCTCGTCGTCGAGGACGACACAGTCGCCCGCGCGCAGCACGGTGCCGCGCGGAAGCGACGTGCCGAATTCGACGCCGCCGTCGGTGCGGCGGCGTCCGTGGCCGTGCGTGCGATCTTCCCAGCCGAGCGTCACCGTATCGCGCGCGTAGGATCGCGCGGCCGCCGACAGCTCGGCGTCTCGCGTGACGCATTCGACAACCGTCACAGGTTCCTCGCGAGGCGACCCTGAAAGGGTCGCATTACAGCTGCTAGGCGACCCTGAAAGGGTCGCCCTACAACTAGCGTGAAAGGGTCGCCCTACACCCGTCTCAGAACAGAAAATACCGCTGCGCCATCGGCAGCACGTCCGCCGGCTCGCTCGTCAGCACCACGCCGTCGGCGCGCACTTCGTAGGTCTCCGGATCGACCTCGATGCGCGGCGTCGCGTCGTTCAGCACGAGATCGCGCTTGCGCAGCGCGCGGCAGCCGCGGACGGCGACCGCCTCGCGCCCGAGGCCGCCGAGCGCGCCGTTGTCGATCCCCGCCTGGCTGACGAAGTGCACGCTGCACGCGCCGAGCGCGGCGCCGAATGCGCCGAACATCGACCGCGCGATCACCGGCTGCGGCGTCGGGATCGACGCGTTGCCGTCGCCCATCATCGCGCCCGCGATGAAGCCGCCCTTGATGATCACCTCCGGCTTGACGCCGAAGAACGCCGGCTTCCACAGCACGAGGTCCGCGAGCTTGCCGACCTCGATCGAGCCGACGTCGGCCGCGATGCCGTGCGCGATCGCGGGATTGATCGTGTACTTCGCGATGTAGCGCCGCACGCGGAGGTTGTCGTCGCCCGGTTCTTCGCCCGGCAGCGGCCCGCGCTGCCGTTTCATCTTGTCCGCCGTCTGCCACGTGCGGCAGATCACCTCGCCGATGCGGCCCATCGCCTGCGAGTCGGACGACATCATGCTGATCGCGCCGAGATCGTGGAGCACGTCCTCGGCCGCGATCGTCTCCGGCCGGATGCGCGAGTCGGCGAACGCGACGTCCTCGGGAATCGCGGGCGAGAGATGGTGGCAGACCATCAGCATGTCGAGGTGCTCGTCCAGGGTGTTGCGGGTGAACGGCATCGTCGGGTTCGTCGACGACGGCAGGACGTTCGGCTCGCCGCAGAGGCGGATGATGTCGGGCGCGTGGCCGCCGCCGGCGCCCTCGGTGTGATACGTGTGAATGGTGCGGCCGCCGATCGCCGCGATCGTGTCCTCGACGAAGCCGGTCTCGTTCAGCGTGTCGGTGTGAATCGCCACCTGCACGTCGAATTCGTCGGCGACGGTGAGGCACTCACTGATGGCGGAGGGCGTCGATCCCCAGTCCTCGTGGAGCTTCAAGCCCAGCGCGCCGCCGCGAATCTGTTCGCGCAGCGCGTCGCGCCCCGAGGAATTGCCCTTGCCGAGGAAGCCGAAGTTGAGCGGGAAGGCTTCGGCCGCTTCCAACATGCGGCGGATGTTCCACGCGCCCGGCGTGCACGTCGTCGCCTTCGTCCCGGTGGCGGGCCCGGTGCCGCCGCCGATGAGCGTGGTGATGCCGGCGTGAAAAGCGTCGGGGATCTGATTCGGCGAGATGAAGTGCACGTGCGAGTCGATTGCGCCGGCGGTGAGGATGTGGCCTTCGCCCGCGAGCACTTCGGTCGAGGCGCTGATCGCGAGACCCGGCGAGACGCCGTCCATCACGCCGGGATTGCCGGCCTTTCCGATCGCCGAGATGCGGCCGTCGCGGATGCCGACGTCCGCTTTGTAGATGCCCGCGGCGTCGATGATCACCGCGTTGGTGATGACGAGATCGGGCGATCCTGAGGCGCGGGTCGCAGACGCGGACTGCCCCATGCCGTCGCGAATCACCTTGCCGCCGCCGAACTTCGCTTCGTCGCCATAGACGGCGGCGTCGCGCTCGATCCGGACGATGAGGTCGGTGTCGGCGAGACGGATGCGATCGCCCGTGGTCGGACCGTAGTGGTCGGCGTAGGTGCGGCGATCGATCTTCATTGCGCCGCCTTGACGAATGCCTCGGCCGCCGCGAGCGCCTCCGCGCGCACGCTCTCGTCGTCGAGCGGCCCCTCGACGAGCTGATTGAGGCCGAACACCTCGCGCGTGCCGCCGAGCGCGACGAGCTCCACCTCGCGCGTGTCGCCCGGCTCGAACCGCACCGCGGTCCCCGCCGGCACGTTCAGCCGCATGCCGTACGCCGCCGCGCGATCGAAGGCGAGCCAGCGGTTCACCTCGAAGAAGTGGCAGTGCGATCCGATCTGCACCGGCCGGTCGCCGCGGTTGCTGACTTCGATCGTCCGCGTCACACGGCCGGCGTTCAGCTCGATCGGATCGGAGGCAAGGAGATACTCGCCGGGAATCATGAATTACCAAGAAGGCAAAGCAGGCAAAGCTCGCGAAGCGCAGAGGTCTTTGCGTCTTCGCGACCTTTGCCTCCTCTGCGTTCTCCTCTGCTTGTGGCCACGTGCGTCATCGGATCGGTTGATGAATCGTCACCAGCTTCGTGCCGTCGGGAAACGTGCCTTCGACCTGGATCTCGGGAATCATGTCGGCGACGCCGTCCATCACGGCGTCGGCGGCGAGAATCGTCGAGCCGACGCTCATGATCTCGGCGACGGATCGGCCGTCGCGAATCAGCTCGAGGATCTCGGAGGTGATGAGCGCGACGGCCTCGGGATGATTGAGCTTCAGGCCGCGCGCGCGGCGCTTGCGCGCGAGCTCGCCGGCCGAGAAGATGAGCAGCTTGTCGACTTCACGCGGCGTGAGGTGCACGGTCGGTCTCCGAAGCCGCGGATCATATCAGCGATGGGGCCGGCCGCTACCGTCGCGTGACGGCTAGCCCGCAGGCCCCGGGGCCCTGTCGCTGGCAGTATCATCGCAGCCATGCGCTTCCAGCATCCGTTCGCGATCGCGCTCGCCGCCGGCCTCGCCGCCGCGTGCGGCAGCTCTGAGCCGGCCAAGCCGGCGCCCGCCGCGCAGCCGGCCGCCGCGCCCGCGCCGCCCCCGAAGCTCCGCGTCTACGTCACCAACGAATGGTCCGGCGATCTCACGGTGATCGACGCCGAGACGCAGACTGCGATCGGCACCTACAAGCTCGGAAAGCGGCCGCGCGGCATTCAGGCGAGCCCCGACGGCAAATCGCTCTATGTCGCGCTCAGCGGCTCGCCGCCCGCGCCGCCCGGCGTCGACGAGAAGACGCTGCCGCCGCCCGACCGCGCCGCGGACGGCATCGGCGAGATCGACGCCGACACCTATCAGGTGAAGCGCATCATCCACGCCGGCAACGATCCGGAACAGCTGGCGGTGAGCGCCGACGGCGCCAGGCTGTACGTCGCCAACGAGGACGCCGCGCAGGCAAGCGTGGTCGATCTGGCGAGCGGCACCGTGGTCGCCGCCGTCAAGACCGGCGACGAGCCCGAAGGCGTCAAGATTCGACCCGACGGCAAGGTCGTGTACGTGACGAGCGAGGAGGACGGCGCGATCTTCGCGATCGACACCGCGACCAACGCGGTCATCAAGCGGGTGACGGCGGGCCATCGTCCGCGGGGGATCGCGTTTCTGCCCGACGGATCGCGGGCGTACGTGACGCTCGAGAACGACGGCGCGCTGGCGTTGATCGACGCGCAGAAGCACACGTTCGTGAAACTGATCCAGTTGAAAGGCGAGGGCAAGACCCCCAAGCCGCGGCCGATGGGCATTGCCGTCAATCCCGACGGATCGATGATCTACGTCACCACCGGCTCGTTCGGCAAGTTGTTCTTCCTCGATCCGAAGAAGAACGAAACCGTCGGCGATCTGGAAGTCGGACAGCGTCCCTGGGGCGTTGTGCTCCTGCCCGACAACAAGACGATCTACACCGCCAATGGACCGTCGAACGACGTCTCCATCGTCGATCTGACGACGAGGACGGTCGTGAAGAAAATCAAAGCGGGCGATCGCCCCTGGGGCGTCGCCGTGATCAGCCGCTAGTCGCTGCAGCCCTACCGCGTCAGATCGACGCGCAGTTCGGCGCCGAAGAGCATCGTGCGGTCGTTGTCGACGGCCGCGTACTTCATCAGCGTCGCGACGCTCTTCTCCACCTTCGCGTTGAACACCGTGCGGCCGTTCGCGACGACCTTGATCGGCTTCGCGAAGTCGAACTGGTCCGGCGAGAGGAGCAGCGTGAACGCGGCGACGCCGCGCGTGGCGGCGGCCACCGTGTTGCCGGCGCGCGTCACATCGACGCGGCCCGTCGTCCCGCCGCGCGCGAACAGATGTTTCGGCGGCCCCTGCACGATCTGCGGCTGGTAGACGCCGCGCAGCTCCACCGGCAGGTTGCTGCGCGCGACGAGCAGCGTGATCGTCGATCCAGGCGGCGTCTCCTCGAACGCGTCGTCGATGGCCATCGCCGACGGCACGGTCTGATCGTTGAGCCGCACGATCACGTCGCCGGCCTTCACGCCCAGGCGTTCGGCGTTCGAGCCGGGGATCACGCGGTTGACGTGCGTGCCGTTGCCGCGCGCGCCGAAATCAGCCGTCGGCTCGGGCGCCATGTCGTTCAGGTCGGAAAGCGCCGCGTCGCTCTTCTGCGCGCCGAGCCGCTCGATTACGAGCCAGTGCGCGCGGTGGTGCTCGACGCTGTTCCCCACTTCCCACGTCAGCGTGTCGGGCAGCGGCGTCCGCGGATGATCGCGCACGAAGGCTTCGAACGTGTCCTTCACCTCCGGCCACCACGCCGTGTTGTGGCCGGCGTTCGGCTGCGGGTCGTAGTCCACCGACACGCCGCCCTTCTTCATGTGCTCGATCGTCGGATCGACGACGCGCGTCGGGTACAGCGGATCGCGTCCGCCGTTCACCGCGAAGATCGGCTTGTTCCGCAGGTTGTTCGCGAAGATCTGCCCGTCGTCGATGTCGCGCGCGGCGAGCACGAGCAGATAGCCGTTCAGCGGCAGGAAGGCCGCGAACGGCGTCGTCTCGCGCATGGCGACGTAGAACGCGCCGGTGCCGCCATCCGACACGCCCGACACGACGATGCGGTTCTCGTCGACGTTGTAGCGGCGCTTGACGGCGTCGGCGATCGCGACGAGGTTGAGCGCCTCGTCGTCGCTCCACCACGGCGAGTCGACCCACGCGTAGGGAATCACGTAGATCTGCTCGGCGCCGGCGAGCGCGCCGATCGTGCCGGCGCCGACCGGCGCGTTCGTCGCGCGACCGCCGATGCCGCCGTGCAGGTGCACGCGAACGTGATAGCGGCGCGCCGGATCGTAGCCGTCGGGGACGTTGAGCGCGTAGTGATGCTCGACGCCGTCGGCCGAGCGATTTGTCAGCCGCACGACGCCCGTGGGCGCCGCGCCGTAAGGCCGCCCGCGCCGCAGGCGGCGATACACATCGTCGAACGCCACGCGCGATTTGACGATGGGCTCGACGCGCCGCGCCGCCTCCTCACGCGATCCCGCGGCCCAGAACGCGTCGAACGCCGCGTCGATCGAGGGAGTTTGCGCGGCCGGGTTCGTCGATACCGCCGAGAGCGCGGCGGCCATCGCGCAGAGGAGCGTGACAGCGCGTGACATGCGACGGGTATAACATAAGTGCATTGCGGATTGCGGATTGCGGATTGCGGATTGCGGATTGCGGATTGGGGATTGCGGATTGCGGATTAGCGGTTTGACGGGATGTCGGGCGTTCGTCGCGGCCGTGCTCATCGCCGCGATTGGCGGCGCCGCCGGGATGGCGGTGCAAGCCGCGAGAGCGGGCGCACAGGATCAGAGTGTGCCGCCGCTGTCGTACACCTGCCCCATGCATCCCGAGATCGTCGAGGACAAGACGGGCACCTGTCCGATCTGCCGGATGGATCTCGTCGGCATCCGCCTCGACTCGGTCTGGACGTGCGCGACGCGGCCGCTCGCGGTGATCGAGGCGAAGCCGGGCCGCTGCCCGATTGACGGCACGCCGCTCGTGCAGGTGACGGCGGCCGTCTCGTGGACGTGCCCCGGCAGCGATCAGGAATCGCTCACGCCCGGCACGTGCCCCGACGGATCGCGGATGCTGAAGAAGTACGCGCCGCGCGCGCACGGGAATCACAACCCGCAGCACGGCGGACAGTTCTTCATGGCCGCCGACAGCTGGCATCATCTCGAAGGGACCTACCTGCCGACGGGCGTGTTCCGCCTGCACCTCTACGACGACTTCACGAAGCCGCTGCCCTCAGCCGACGTCCGCGCGACGAAGGCCGAAGTGATCGTGAAGGATCCGCGGACCGCCGCAGAGAAGACGTTTCCGCTGACGCGCACCGGCCGCTACATGCAGGCGACGATCGGCAAGCTGCCGCTGCCCGTGTCGATGTACGCGCACGTGCAGTTCAAGCCGGACGGCCCGCACAATCGATTCGACTTCACGTTCGACAGCTACTCGAAGGAGCCGCCCGCCGCGCCGCGCACGACCATGGCGACGCCTGCGCCGAGCGCGCCGGCATCCACAGCGCCGGCAGCGCCCCCGCCTGCTGCCGGCATGCCGGCATCGACGGCGGCGCTCTCGTCCGGCGTCGATCCGGCGCTCGTGCCGCTGCCGATTCCGGAGACGGTGCCCGAGATGGTCGCGCAGCTGCGGACGCGCACCGATCAGATCCGCTCGTTCATCGACAAGGGATCGTTCGCGAGCATCTACGTGCCGGCGTTCCAGGCGAAGGATCTCGCGCTCGCGCTCGACGCGCACAAGACCGAGCTGCCGGCCGAGAAGCGGAAGGTCGCCGAGCCGGCGATCGCGAAGCTCGTGCGCTCGGCGTACATGCTGGACGCGTTCGGCGATCTCGGGAACAAACAGCAGATCACCGAGGCGTACGCGATTTTCCTCGCCGCCAGCAAGGACATTCAGGCGGCGTTCCCGGCACAGCCATGAAGACCACACGCGCGTCGGTTCGCGCGGCCATCGCCGTGCTCGCGGCATCGGCCGCCGCGGCGCTCCTCGTCCAGCCCGGCGAAGCGCACAAGGCGATCACGTCGAAGTACACCTACAACGACGACGTGTTTCCGATCTTTCGCGAGCGCTGCTCGCGGTGCCACGTCAGTGGCGGCGTCGCGCCCATGTCGCTGATGACCTACGACGATGCGTTCCCGTGGGCCGAATCGATCCGCGCGGAGCTCGTCGCGGCGCACATGCCGCCGTGGCACGCCGAGGACGGCTTCGGCGATCTGAAGGGCGCGCACACGCTGACGCCGAAGGAGCTCGACGTCGTGCTGACGTGGGCGACCGGCGGCAACCCGCGCGGCGCGCTCGACGCGAAGCTGCCCGACGTGAAGCTGACGAACGACTGGAGTGCCGGCGCGCCCGATCTCGCGCTGCGCCTGCCGGCCGACTTCACGCTCGCGGCCGACAAGATGGAGGACACGCAGGAGGTCACGCTGCCGACCGGGCTCGCCGAGGCGCGGTGGGTGCGCGGCGTCGATCTGCTGCCGGGGACGCCGTCGATCGTCCGCAGCGCGACGATCTTCGTGAAGGACAGCGCCGCGGCCGGCGCGGCGCCGACAGGGCCGGCGCCCGAGCGTGTGCTCGCGCACTGGCTGCCCGGACAGGACCTCGAGCCGATCGACAACGGCGTCGCGTTCCGGCTGCCGGCCGGCGCGCAGATCGGCGTCCGCATCCACTACAAGAAGACGTGGCAGTTCGAGGGGAAGGCGCTGGCCGATCGCAGCACGGTCGGGATCTACTTCGCGCCGGGGAAGGACGCAACCGAGCTGCTGATGGTGCCGATTGCCGCGCCCGCGAACGCCGCCGCCGGAGCCGATGCGACGTATACGTTCGAGAGCACGCTCGCCAACGACATCCGCGCCGTCGCGCTCAGCCCCGACGGCGTGCCGCCGAACATCACGCTGCAGGTGCAGGCGGTCGGGCCCGACGGATCGCGCACGCCGATGATCCGCCTCAACACGCGCGCCGACTGGGATCGCCGCTACTGGTTCGAGAAGCCGCTCACGCTCCCGCGCGGGACGAAGATCGAAGTCAGGGCCAACTTCGAGGATCCCGATCTGCTGTCGACGGCATTTGCCGCGCCGGGCGCCACGGCCGCGGCCGCCCCGCGCCAGGCGCTGCTGCGCCTCACGCTCAACGTCGTCGCGCCGAACGCCAAACCAACCGCCCCGTGAGGCGCGTAATTGCGGCATGTAGGGCGACTCTTTCAGGGTCGCCTGAAAGGCGCTGGCGACCCTGAAAGGGTCGCCCTACATCAGCGCCGGCGTTCCCTCCACGACGAGGTCCGCGCCCGTCGCGGCGCGGACCTTCTCGACGGTGGCGTCGGACGCGATCTCTTTCAGCACGAGGCCGCGGTTGGTCACCTCGATCACCGCGAGCTCGGTGACGATGAGATCCACGACCTCGAGGCCGGTGAACGGCAGGGTGCACTCCTTCAGGATCTTGTGGCCGCCGTCCTTCGTCGTGTGCTCCATCGCGACGATCACGCGTTTGGCGCCGGCGACGAGATCCATGGCGCCGCCCATCCCCTTCACCATCTTGCCGGGGATCATCCAGTTCGCGAGGTTGCCCCGTTCGTCCACCTGCAGCGCGCCGAGCACCGTGACGTCGATGTGGCCGCCGCGCACCATCGCGAACGAGTCGGCGCTGCTGAAGTACGAGCAGCCGATCGCTTCGGTGACCGTTTCCTTGCCGGCGTTGATCAGATCGGGATCGACCTGGTCCTCGACGGGAAACGGCCCGATGCCGAGCAGCCCGTTCTCCGAGTGCAGCGTGATGTGGACGCCCGGCGGGAGGCAGCCGGCGACGAGCGTCGGCATGCCGATCCCGAGGTTCACGTAGTCGCCGTCTTTCAGCTCGCGCGCGACGCGCCTGACGATCCGATCGCGAATATCCATCGTTACGGCTTTTCACGAAGACACGAAGATCCACGAAAACACGAAGCCATTTTGTACAAAGACGTTTCGTGTTCTTCGTAGATCTTCGTGTCTTCGTGATGAATCGTCACTCTCCCGTGCTGCGCCTGACGGTGCGCTTCTCGATCCGCCTCTCGTACTGCTCGCCCTGCAGGATGTGGCGCACGAAAATCCCCGGCGTGACGACGTGATCGGGATCGATCTCGCCGGGCTCGACGAGGTGCTCGACCTCGGCGATCGTCACCTTCGCGGCGGTCGCCATCACCGGGTTGAAGTTGCGCGCCGTCTTCCGGTACACGAGATTGCCCGCGCGATCCCCGGTCCACGCTTTCACGAACGCGAAGTCGGCCGTCAGCGGCCGTTCGAGCACGAACGGCCGGCCGTCGATCGTCCGCGTCTCCTTGCCCTCGGCGACGAGCGTCCCGAAACCGGTCGGTGTAAAGAAGCCGCCAATCCCGGCGCCGCCGGCGCGGATGCGCTCGGCGAAGGTGCCCTGCGGCACGAGCTCCACCTCGAGCTCGCGGCTCAGGAACTGCCGCTCGAACTCCTTGTTCTCGCCGACGTAGGTCGCGATCATCCTGCGCACCTGGCGCGCGCGCAGCAGCACGCCGATGCCGAAATCGTCGACGCCGGCGTTGTTGCTGATGACGGTGAGGCCGCGCGTGCCGCGCGCCCGCAGGGCGGCAATCAGGTTCTCGGGGATGCCGCAGAGGCCGAAGCCGCCCATCATAATGGTCGCGCCCTCGGGGATCATCGCGGCCGCGTCGGCCGCGCTCGCGAGCACCTTGTTCATCGATTGGTATTCTATCAAGTAAGATACGACTCCCTATTTGATGCACACAGACCTCGAACAAGCCATCGCGTTCCACGACTCGATCATCGCAGAAGGTGGAAAGGCGCTCGTCGGGTACGACACGGCGAAGGCGCTCGCGAACGTCGTGCTGATGTCGGAGATCCCGACCTCGTACGACAAGAAGGAGCAGCGGCAGGTCAACGCCGGCAACCTCCTGCTGCGCGGCGTGCCCGGCGTCGGCAAGACGTTCTTCGGCGTCATCCTCGCCGCGATCAGCAACGCGAAATTCGTGCGCCTTCAGGGGCGCGCCGATCTGCAGCCGACCGAAGTCGTCGGCTTCCAGATGATCAACCCCGCGACCGGCGAGCTGATGACGGAGTTCGGCCCGATGGCGCAGGCGGAAGTCATCCTGCTCGACGAGATCAACCGCATCCCGCTGAAGTCGCAGAGCGCGTTCCTCGAGGCGCTGCAGGACCGCACGGTGACGGTCGGCCACACCACCTTCGAGCTGCCCGCGTTCAGCTTCGCGATCGCGACGATGAACCCGGTGGAGCTCGGGCAGGGCACCTTTCCGCTGTCGGAAGCGGCGACCGACCGGTTCGCGATCATGGTGAACATCGGCTACCTGCCGCCTGAGGAAGAAGCCAAGCTGGTGCACTTCGACTTCAAGAAAGTGCGGCTGAACCCGCTCATGACCAAGGAGCGGATCATCCATCTGCGCGGCGCGATCAACGAGCGCGTGTTCCTGCACGAGCGGCTTGCCCTCTACATTCAACGTCTGGTCGCGGCGACGCGGCCCTACAACCCGGACACCGACTGGCACACGCGTTCGCCGTCGGCGCTCGTCGAGCACGGCGTCGATCTCGGCGCCTCGCCGCGCGCGATCATCTGCTGGGGGCGCCTCGCGAAGGTCTGGGCGCTGCTGGTGCGGCGGCGGACGGAGGTCTACCCGGAAGACATTCAGGATCTGGCGCCCTACATCCTGAACCACCGCATCTGGCTCGGTCCCCACGCCGCGAGCCACGGGCTCACAACCGACAGCGTCATCGCCGACGTCATAGAGAAAGTGCCGATCCCGTGAGAACGCGAGAAACCGACGTCGAGCCGTTCGTCAATCTGTCGGAGCTGACCGAGATCGAGCTGCTGATCATGCGCCGCATGCGCGAGTTCACGATCGGCGAGCACCGCAGCCTCTTCCATGGCTCGGGCTTCGATTTCGTCGGGCTCCGCGACTGGCAGGCGGGCGATCGCATGTCGCAGATCGACTGGGCGCAGTCGACGCTGACCAACTTCAGCCCGATGGTCGTGCGCGACTACGAGCAGCGGAGCACGGCGACCGTCGTCGCCATCGCCGACAACTCGCTCTCCACGCGCTGCGGCATCGACGGCATCCCGATCGCGGCCGCCATCGCGCGCACCATCGGCACGATCGGCATGTCGGCGGTTTTCTTCCAGGACATGTTCGGGCTCATCACCTTCGACGCGAAGTTCGACCAGCTCGCGGCGATCCGCCCGCGCATCGGCAAGAATCAGGTGATTCACTGCCTCGAGGCCTACCAGTTCGGCGAGGGGCTGATGCCGCTCAAGCGCGCCGACAGCCTCAGCATGTCGCTCGCCGGCTTCATGCGGAAAACGTCGATGGTGCCGGTGATCTCCGATTTCCTCTTCGACGAAGCCGGCAGCATCATGGCGGAGCTGTCGCAGCTGAATTCGATGCACGACGTCTTCATCGTGCTGATCGACAGCGCGTTCGCCTTCGAGCTGCCGCCGGTCTCGGCCGGGTGGATCGAGGCGTTCGACGTCGAGACCGGCAAGTCGCGCGTCCTGTCGCGCCACGCGCTGCGCACGCTCTCGGCGCGCACCAGGTCATGGCAGGACGAGGTGGCGCGCCTCGCGAAGGACAAGGACCTCGACGTCCTCCGCATCGGCGTCGACGAGGTGCAGACCGCGATCGCGCTGAGCGAGTTCATCGCCGAGCGGCGGCTGAGGAAAGCCGCATAGGGGATCACCGTCAGGGCTGATGGCTGATGGCTGATGGCAGAGGGCTAATGGCATATAGTCCATGGACCATCATCCATCAGCCATCAGCCATCAGCCATCAGCCATCAGCCATCAGCCATCAGCCATGAGCCATCAGCCATGAGCCATCAGCCATGAGCCATAAGCCATCAGCCATGACGATCGCCGCAGCCCTGCTTCTCACCGGCGGCGCGCTGGCCGCGCAGGACGTGCAGACCGATCCGATTCAGTGCTGGTGGCGCACGAGCGCAGGGGCCGTCCGCGTCGGCGAGGGCTTCTCGGTCGTCCTCACCTGCGCCATCGTCGAGACCGACGCGGCGACCGTCGTCGTCGATCGCTCGCGGCTCGAGCCGTCGGTCGTCCAGTTCGCCCCCTTCGAGGTGCTCGGCGGGGCGCCGCAGGGCGCCGACCTCCGCACCGACCAGCGCCGCTTCTTCCAGTACGAGTACCGCCTGCGGCTGATCGCCGAGAACATGTTCGGCAAGGACGCGTCGCTGCCGGAGACGAAGATCAGCTATCGCGTGCAGAGCAAGGTCGGTAAGAACACCGCCATTCAGGGGCGCGATCAAACCTATCTGATGCCGCCGCATTCGATTCGCGTGATGTCGCTCGTGCCGGCCGACGCCTCGGACATCCGCGATACGTCGGCGGAGACCTTCGGCGACATCGATCAGCTCGCCTTCCGCGCCAACCTGTTCACCGTCGTCGGCGTCACGCTCTTCGTCCTGGCCGGGCTCCTCGCGCTCCTCGCCGTCGTCCGCTTCGTGCGCCGCTACCGGACCGCGACGACCACCGCCGAGCGCCCCATCACCGACGGCGCGATCCTGCGCGGCGTCGGCCGCGAGCTCGCGGCGGTGCGGCGCGATCGCACAAGCGGCGGCGGCTGGACGCCGGAGCTCGCTGCGCGCGCGCTCGCGGCGCTGCGCGTGGCGGGGACCTACGCCGTGGGCCGCCGCGTCGGCTATCAGGCGATCGATCCGCGCCGGCGCGCGACGGAGCCGACGCTGTCGAACGGCCGGCTGATCCTGCGCAGCGGATTGTTCAGAGGCACGCCGGTCGCCGTCTCCGGCGCCGTGACGGCGCAGACGGTCACGCGCGAGCTCGCGCGCGACGGCGGCAATTCGAACGCACGGCGCACGGCGATGCTCGAGTCGCTCGCGCAGGCGCTGACGACGTTCACCGTCGCGGGCTACAGCCGCGACGCGAAGCTGGACGATGCCGCGCTGGACGAGGCGCTCGAGACCGGCTTCACCGTGCTCAAGCGGATGCGCATCGAGCAGACGTGGGTGATGAAGCGCCTGGCCATGCGCCGCGGCGCCGCCGTGCCGATGGACACGCGCGTGTGGTCCCGATAACCCAGGTCCCGCCGTCGATCCGCGACGTGATCTACGAGTGGCGCAACTCGCGAGCCGCCGATCTGCTCTTCACGCATCGCACGGACGCGATCATCGCGGCGGTCATCCTGATCGGCGTCTCGGTCGCGGTGCTCGCCGGCCGCGCGCTCACACGGACGAAAGCGGGGCGCACGCAGGTGGCGCTGCCGGCCGTCCTCCAGTGGAGCGGCGGATCGTGGGCGTCGATCGTGCGGCACGGCGCGCTGCTGCTGTTCCTCATCGGCCTTCCGTTCTTCGTGCTCGCGCTCGCCGATCCGTACTCGTCGCTCACGCGCGAGGACGTCTCGTTTCCGGGCCGCCGCATCGCACTGATGATCGATGCCTCGTCGAGCATGATGGCGCGCTTTCCGGCCGCGCACCTGAACGCGAAGGCGCCGAACGAGGCCACCTTCTTCACCACCGTCGCCGCCGCCGAAGCGTTCATCCGCCAGCGCCTGAGCGGCAAGTACCACGATCTCATCGGCCTCATCGAGTTCGGCGACGAAGCGTACGTCGTCACGCCGTTCACGACCGACTACGACAACATCCTCCTCAGCCTCAGCCTGATCGGCGACTGGACCGAGTTCATGAAGTTTCCCGATCAGGGGACGACGATCGGCCTCGCGATCGAGCAGAGCGTGGGACTCTTCAAGGCGTTCGACTTCCTCGAGGCGGCCGGCAACCTGATGCTGATCTTCAGCGACGGCCAGGACACGCAGGTGACGATTCACGGCAAGAACGTGAACGAGATTCTCGAGGGTGCGCGGCAGACGAAGATCCCCGTCTACTTCATTCGCACGAGCTACAACAAGGGGCTCGGCGCGGTGCTCCCCGACGACATCTGGAAGCCCGCGGTCGAAGCGACGGGCGGCAAATTCTACCCGGCCGGCGACGAGTCGGCCGTGCTCAACGCGATCAAGGACATCGACGTGCGGTCGGCGGGCCGCGTGGACGTGAAGCGCTACAGCAGCCAGCAGCCGAAGTTCTCGGGGTACGCGTTCATCGCGGCGAGCTTCTGGCTCGTGGCGCTGACGCTGCAGCTCACCGTGCCGTACTTCCGCAAGTTCCCATAGGGCAGCCTCCGGAGGCTCAGATGAAATCCGTTGCCGGTCCGTCGTTCGCCGCCATCGTCCTCGCGCTCGTCGGCGCAGCCTTCTGGATCGCCGGCCAGACCGAGAACCGCCTCGCCGACGTGCACAAGCAGCTCGCGATGCTGCGCTACGCCGACGCGTTCGACGAAGGCGGCACGGTCGAGGAATCGCTCGGCCTCGAGCGGCGCGTGCCTGTCGTCGGGCAGAAGGTGGAGTCCGACGCGCGCGACCTTCGCGCGGCGGCGGGCTACTGGCAGGCGGACTACTCGGCTGTGGCGCCGCGCAAGGACGCCAACGGCGTCGTGACGGAGACCGATCCGGCGATTCTGCTGCTGTCGGCGAACGCCGCGTTCCGCGGGAGCCAGGGGGCCGGCGATCGCGTCACGACGGTCCGCCGGCTCGACGATGTCGTGCGGAGCTACGGCGAGGTGCTGAAGGCGCAGGCGAAATCGTGCGACGCCGATCCGCGCGTCTGCGAGGCGCGCGCGACCGACGCGGCGTTCAACTACGAGTACGCAATTCGCACGCGCGAGACGCTCGCGAGGAATCGTCCGCCCGCGCCGGCGAAGAAGGAGCCGAAGACGATTGCGAAGGCGGCCGAAGACGATCTGCCTGTCGGACCGACGCTGCACGGCCATCCCGGCGGGCCGCCGCCGGCGACGGATATGAACCAGTTCAAGATCGTCATCCCGAAGCGCGGCGAGGAGCGGAAGGACGCTCCGGACGCGGGGAAGGGCGGGCAGAAGATCCGCAAGGGATGAGCGTATGGGCATCGACTTCGACACCCTCCGGTTCGCCGCGCCGCAGTATTTGTGGCTGCTGGTCGCGCCCGGCGTGCTGCTCGTCGGCTGGTTCTGGCAGCTGGCGGCGCGGCGGCGCGACGCGCGGCGCTACCGCCAGCACCGCCGCCTGCCGGTGCGCGAGCGCTTTCCCATTTTCGGCAGCCTCGTCTTCTGGCTCTGCCTGATCCTCGCGAGCGCGTGCGTGATCGTCGCGCTGTCGCGGCCGACGGCGACGGCCGCGCTGGTGCGTACGGCGGGTGTCGATCTGGTCGTGCTGCAGGACGGATCGGCCTCGATGCGGACCGCCGACGTGCCCGGCGGCAACCGCTGGCAGCGATCGATGCGCTTCCTGCGCGTGCTCGGCGAATCGCTCGCCTGGCGCGACGATCGCATGGCGATGGCGCTCTTCGCGCACATCGCCGCGCCGCAGGTGCGGCTCACCAAGGATCCGAACACCTTCTTCTTCTTCCTCGATCATCTCGCGCAGGATTCGCCGTTCCGCATGGAAGACGACACGACGTGGGACACGAACATCGAGCTCGGCATCGCGTGGGGCATGCGGCTGATCGAGAAGGACACCGAGATCTACGGCAAGTCGCCGAACGCGAAGGCCTTCGTGCTCGTCACCGACGGACAGGCGTGGAGCGGCGAGGTGGCGCGCGCGCTGAAGATCGCGCGGACCAACGACGTGCCCGTCTTCGTCGTCGGCGTTGGCACGACGCTCGGCGGCTTCATCCCCGAGCCGCCGAAGAAGCCGAACGACACGACGCCGCCGGAGCCGCCGATCCGCGCCTCGCTCGACCGCGCGTCGCTGCAGCTCGTCGCGAACACTGGCGGCGGCGAGTACATGGAGCTCGATCGCGAGGGCGATCGCGAGATCGCGAACCGGATCATCGACGCGGCGCGCAGGCGCGCGGGGTCGCGCGGCCTCGAGGCGTCGAACGAGGAGCTGTACTGGCGCTTCCTGCTCGCCGCGGCGGTGCTGATGGTCGCCGGGCTGCTCTTCCTGCAGGAGCGCGTCGAGCTCTGGCTGCAGGCCGCGGGGGCCGGCGTCGCCCTGGCGCTCGTGTGGGTGCTGACGCGCTGAGATGCGCGCGCGGCCGGTCGCGGCGCTGCTCTTCGCGTCCGGCTTCTGCGCCCTCGTCTATCAAGTCGGCTGGCTGCGCGAGCTCCGGCTGATTTTCGGCGCGAGCACGGCGGCATCGGCCGCGGTGCTCGCGATCTTCATCGGCGGCCTCGGCGCCGGCAGCCTCCTCGTCGGCGCGCGCGCCGATCGCCATCCGCGTCCGCTCGTCCTCTATTCGGCGCTCGAGCTCGCGATCGCGATCTCGGCCGCCCTCAGCCCGCTGCTGCTCGGCGTCGTACGCGCGGTCTACATCGCGTCCGGCGGATCGGCGCGCCTCGGCGCCGCGATCGCCACGATCGAGCGCCTGCTCCTCAGCGCGATCGTCCTCGCCGTGCCGACGATCGCGATGGGCGGAACGCTGCCGGCTGCCGGCCGCGCGGTGACGCGCGCAGCCGATCTTCGTCGCCGCGGGCTCGCGGCGCTCTATGCGGCGAACACGCTTGGCGCCGTCGCCGGCTGCCTCGCCGCGACGTTCTCCCTCATCGAGGTCTACGGCACGCGCGCGACGTTGTGGATCGCCGCGGCGATCAATCTCGCGATCGCAATCGCCGCGCGCCTGCTGGCAGCCGCCGATCGGCCTCTGCGTCCTCCGCGTCCTCCGCGTCCTCTGCGTCCTCTGCGCCCTCTGCGCCCTCTGCGCAACCCGCCCGACCCACCTGGCCCGCCTGACCCACCCGACCGACCCGGCCCACCCGACCCACCCGACCCGCCCGTCCTGCGCGGCCGGCACATCTTCCTGCTCATCGCGGCGGCGATCACAGGCGCGGCGTTTTTCCTGATGGAGCTCGTGTGGTACCGGATGCTGGCGCCGCTCCTCGGCGGATCGGTGTTCACCTTCGGCCTCGTGCTCGCGCTGGCGCTCGCCGGCATCGGCGTCGGCGGATTCGCCTACGCGATCGTCGCGGCCGACCGCCGTCCCACGCTCGGCAGTTTTGCCGCGATCTGTCTCATCGAGGCGGTCGCCGTTGCGTTCACGTTCGCGCTCGGCGATCGCGTCGCGATTCTGGCGCTCGCGCTGCTGCCGCTGCGCGCGTACGGGTTTGCCGCCGCCGTCGCCGGCTGGTCCGCGGTCGCGGGGATCGTCGTGCTGCCGCCGGCGATCGCCGCCGGCTATCAGTTTCCGCTGCTCGTCGCGTTGTTCGGCGAAGGCCGCCGCGGCGTCGCGCGCGACGTCGGCCTCGCATACGCCGCGAACACCTTCGGCGCCATCGTCGGATCGCTCGGGGGCGGCTTCGGCGCGCTGCCGTTGCTCTCGGCGCCGGGCGCGTGGCGCCTCGTCGCGCTCGTGCTCGTCGCGCTCGGCCTCGCCGCAGCCATCATGGCGCGGCGCGTGGAGCGGCGGCGCGTCGTCGCGGCTTGCCTCGCGCTCGCCGCTGCGGCCGTCGCGCTCGTCACCGCGGCGGGGCCTACGGCGATCTGGCGGCACGGCGGCATCGGCGCCGGCCGGGCGCCGCGGGACGCGCTGTCGTCGCGCAATCAGCTGCGTGCGTGGGAGCACGCCGAGCGCGGATCGATCGTCTGGGAAGGCGACGGCGTCGAGAGCGGCGTCGCGCTCGCGACCGAGGCGACCGGGTACGCCTTCATCGTCAACGGCAAATCGGACGGCGCGCTGCGCGCGGATGCCGGCACGCAGGTGATGTTCGGCCTCGTCGCCTCGCTCGGCGTGCCGCGGCCGCGGCGCGCGATGGTCATCGGGCTGGGGAGCGGCAGCACTGCGGGCTGGCTCGGCGCGATCGCCTCGATCGAGCGCGTGGACGTCGTCGAGCTCGAGCCGCTGATGCTCGACGTCGCGCGCACGTCCGACGCGGTGAGCCACGGCGCGATGCGCAACCCGAACATCCGCGTGACGATCGGCGACGCGCGCGAGACGCTGCTGACGAGCCGCGAGCGCTACGACGTGATTGCGTCCGAGCCGTCGAACCCGTTCCGCGCCGGGATCGCAAGCCTGTTCACCGTCGAGTACTACCGCGCGGCCGCGCGCCGGCTGACAGCCGACGGCGTCTTCGCGCAGTGGGTGCAGGGGTACGAAATCGACGCATCGACGCTGCGGACGATATACGCGACGATGGCCGCGGTGTTTCCGCAGGTCGAGACGTGGCAGGCCGGCGCGAGCGATCTCGTCCTCGTCGGATCGCTCGCGCGGCGCGTCTACGGCCAGGCGGCGCTGCGCGCGCGCATCGCGGAGGAGCCGTTCGCGTCCGCCCTCTCGTCCGCGTGGCGCGTCACCACGCTCGACGGCACGCTCGCGCACTATCTCGCCACCGACGCGCTCGCGCGCGGCTTCGCGTCGGCGTCGTCGGTGGAGATCAACACCGATGACCGCAACCTCGTCGAGTTCGCGTTCGCGCGATCGGTCGGCGCGACGGGCGATGGCCTGGTCGGCGACGTCCGCGCGCTCGCGCGATCGATGCGCGCCGATCGCCCGCCGTTCGACAGCGACGCCGGCATCTCCTGGCCGGCGGTCGACACGCACTGGGCCGGCCTGATGTCGTGGACCGTGCCGGAGACGATCGCGCGGGCGATGCCGGTGGACGAGCAGCTTCGGCAGCACGCCGCGCGCGAGTACGCCCAGGAGAGCGACCTCGCCACGGTGCGGGCGCTCTGGCAGACGGTCGGCGATCGCCGGCCGCGCGATCCGACGGAGACCGCGATGCTCGCCGACCTGGCGAGCGGCGCCGGCGCCGACGACGCGCTCCCGATCATCGACGAGCTGCGGCGCTACGAGCCGGCGGAGGCAGATGTGATGCTCGCGGCGCTGCGCGTGCGGCAGCAGCGCATCGAGGAAGCAACGGCGGCGCTCGAAGCCGTCTTCACGCGCCTGCGCGTGGATCCGTGGCCGCTGCTCCGCTACAAGGAAAAGGCGCTCGACCTCGCGAACGAGATCACGCTCGTCGACCCGACGATGGCGAAGCGGCTGTACGACGCGTTGAGCGAGCCGTTCTCGATCAGGGCCGCCGACAACGACCGGCTGCTGATGGCGGCCGAGCTCTCGACGCGCTTCGATTTCCACGGCGCATGCCGCGCCCCGGTCGCCGCGCTCGAGCCCCACGTCCCGTGGACGAAATCGTTTCTGACGCTGCGCCGCGACTGCTATCGGGAGACGGGCGATCCGCGCCTCGCGCGCGCGTCGCGCGAGCTGCGCGAGTTCCTCGACGGCGAGCCTCCGCGTCTCGTCGTGCAGTGAAGGAACGCAAAGGAGGCAAAGCGTCTTCGCGGCCTCTGCCTCCTTTGCGTTCTTACCGGTCCCACAACCAGGCGGCGCCGCGGACGCCGCTCGAGTCGCCGTGCCGCGCGCGGACGAGACGCGTCTCGATGCGATCGGAGAAGACGTACGGCGCCCACAGCTGCGGGACGCGCGTGTAGAGCCGATCGATGTTCGACACGCCGCCACCGAGCACGACGACGTCCGGGTCGAGCAGGTTGATCACGCCGCCGAGCGCGCGCGCCATTCGTTCTTCGTAGCGCGCCAGCGCCGCGTCGGCGATCGCGTCGCCCGACGAGGCGCGCGCCGCGACGTCCGCCGCCGTCACCGCGCCGCCGCCGGCGTCGCGGTAGTCGCGCGCGAGCGCCGGCCCGGAGAGGAACTGCTCGATGCAGCCGCGGCGGCCGCAGTAGCACGGCGGGCCGGGCCACTCGCCCTCGCGCGGCGCCGGCATCGGGTTGTGCCCCCACTCGCCCGCCACGCCGTTGGCCCCCGCGAGCACTTCGCCGCGCACCACGACGCCGCCGCCGCATCCGGTCCCGACGATGACGCCGAAGACGACGGCCGCGCCGGCCGCGGCGCCGTCGCTCGCCTCCGACAGCGCGAAGCAGTTCGCGTCGTTCGCAAAACGCACCTGGCGATCGAGCAGGCGCGGCAGATCGTCGGCCAGCGGCCGGCCGATCAGCCAGGTCGAATTCGCGTTGCGCACGAGGCCCGTCGACGGCGAGATCGTCCCGGGAATGCCGACGCCGACCGTTGCACGCTCGCCGATCTCGCGCTCGATGTCGCGCACGAGGCCGACGACGGCGTCGAGCGTCCGCTGATAGTCGCCGCGCGGCGCCGCGATGCGCCGCCGCAACCGCTCGCCGCCGCCGGCGTCGATCGCGATCCCTTCGATTTTCGTCCCGCCGAGATCGATGCCGATCCGCATATGCCATGACGGGCAAGGCAGGAAGGCAGCAAAGCAGGAATTCAAGGCGGAATGGCAGGAAGTCCGGAATGACGACGGCAGAGGGCTGAAGGCGAGAAGGCGATCATTTCAACCTTGGCCTTTCTGCCTTGCGCACTCCAGCCTTCGCCGTTCCTGCCTTCCGACCTTCCTGCCTTGCCGCGGCCGCGATCGTACCTCACGCTACACTGTGCGCATGACCAGGCAGATTCTCTTGCGCGTCGCCGCGGCCGCCGCATGCGCGGCGGCGCTCGGCTGCACGAAGGCCGCGTCCTCGGCTTCGCCGGCCGGCGCCGCCGACGCGAAAACGTTCCTCGACACCGCCAATGACACGACGCTGAAGCTCGGCGTGCAGCAGGCACAGGCCGGCTGGGTCCAGCAGAACTTCATCACCGACGACACCGAGGCGATGGCCGCGCGCGCGAGCCAGGCGGCGAACGACGCGGGCACGCGCTTCGCGAAGGAAGCGACGAAGTACGACAAGGTGAACGTCCCCGCGGACGAGCGCCGCATGCTGAACCTGCTGAAGGTCGGCAACGTGCTCGCGCCGCCGTCCGACCCGAAGGAGTCCGACGAGCTCGCGAAGATCATGGCGCGCCTCGAGTCGACCTACGGCAGGGGCAAGTGGTGCACCGATCCGTCGAAGGCCGACACCTGCAAGACCGTCGAGGACGTCACGCGGATTCTCGCGGCGCCCGGCGACGAGCCGAAGCTGCGCGCGGCGTGGGAGGGCTGGCACACGATCTCGCCGCCGATGCGGAAGGATTACCAGCGCTTCGTCGAGCTGTCGAACAAGGGCGCGCGCGAGCTCGCGTTCGCCGACACCGGCGCGATGTGGCGATCGAAGTACGACATGCCGCCCGACGCGTTCACGAAAGAGCTCGATCGCCTCTGGGATCAGGTGCGGCCGCTCTATCTCAAGCTGCATGCGTACGCGCGGCTGAAGCTGCACCAGAAGTACGGCGACGTCGTGCCGCCGAACGGTCCGATTCCGGCGCACCTGCTCGGCAACATCTGGGCGCAGGAGTGGGGCAACATCTATCCGCTCGTCGCGCCGCCCAATGCCGATCCCGGCTACTCGCTCACCGAGATCCTGAAGAAGCGCAAGATGCCGCCGCTCGACATGGTGCGCACCGGCGAGCGCTTCTACACGTCGCTCGGCTTCGCGCCGCTGCCGAAGACCTTCTGGGAGCGATCGCTCTTCGTGCGCCCGAAGGATCGCGAGGTGGTCTGCCACGCGAGCGCGTGGGACGTCGACTTCGTCGAGGACGTGCGCATCAAGATGTGCATCGAGCCCAACGCCGAGGACTTCACCACGATCCACCACGAGCTCGGGCACGACTTCTACCAGCGCGCCTACAAGGATCAGCCGGTGCTCTTCCGCGACAGCGCGAACGACGGTTTCCACGAGGCGATCGGCGACACGATCGCGCTGTCGGTGACGCCCGAGTACCTCGTGAAGATCGGGTTGCTCGACAAGGCGCCCGACACGTCGCGCGACATCGGCCTGCTGATGAACCGCGCGCTCGACAAGATCGCCTTCCTCCCCTTCGGGCTCCTCATCGATCAATGGCGCTGGAAGGTGTTCTCCGGCGAGATTCCGCCGGACCAGTACAACAAAGCCTGGTGGGATCTGCGGCTGAAGTACCAGGGCGTGGCGCCGCCCGCGGCGCGCAGCGAGGAGTTCTTCGATCCCGGCGCGAAGTACCACGTGCCTGACAACACGCCCTACACGCGGTACTTCATCGCCGACATCCTGCAGTTCCAGTTCCACCGCGCGCTGTCGAAGATCGCCGGCTGCACGCTCCCGCTGAACCGCTGCTCGACGTACGAGAGCAAGGAAGCGGGACGGCGGCTCAACGCGATGCTGTCGATGGGCCTGTCGCGGCCATGGCAGGACGCGCTCGAAGCGCTGACGGGCTCGAAGCAGATGGACGCCACGGCGATCCTCGACTACTTCGAGCCGCTGTCGAAGTGGCTCGACCAGGAGCTCGCGGGAAAACCGATCGGCTGGTGAGACTAAGAATTAATTCTTAATTGCGCCGCCGCTGCGAGTGACGCGCGGCGAGCTCGTACTCCCGCGCGACGAACGCGGCGTAGGTCTCGAGCGATCGATCGATCTCCTCGGCGTTCGTCTTCTGCTGATAGGTCTGCACCGCGTCGAGCGCGGCGCGGCACGGCACCGCGTCCTCGCGTTGCACGAGGGCGGCGAGCCGCTGCCGCAATTCGGCGAGCGCGTCGGCGCCGTGCTTCGCCGGCAGCACCTCCTGGAACGCGGCGACGACGGCGCCGAGGGCGTCGCGCTCCTTCGCGCGCCGCGCGAAGATCGCCGACAGCGCCTCCTCGTCGCCGATCCCCGTCCCATCGTCCAGGACCGCGGCCGCGACGTCGACGCTCGCGCCGGCCGGCAGCGGATCCACCGGCACCCGGCGCGATTCGCCCGGCATCAGGCGCTCGAGCGCCGCCGACGCGCCGGAAATGCCGTGCGTCGCTTCGCTCAGGTAGCCGTCGGCCGTGTGCACTTCACGGTGCGTCCGGCCGTTTGACGACTGCGTCGTCGCGAGGCTCCAGGCGGTGACCGGCTGCCGGCTCGTATTGGTCAGGCGCACGTGGCCGGGCGTCCCGGGAACGATATCGCTGACGCTCAGCGGCATCTCGACCGCCGCCGCCGTCGCCGTCGAGACGAGCGCGATCCACAGAATCGTTTTCGGGCTCATGCGTCAAGAACGAGCAAGCGCCGCGCCAGCCGCCGCCGGCCGTACAATTGCCGCATGAGGCGGATCGCGATCGCCGTCGCCGCCGTGCTGCTGCTCGCGCCTGCAGGCCCTGCGGCGCAAACCGATCTCGACGCCTTCATGCGCCAGGTCGTCGCGCGCCGCGACGACAACTGGAAGAAGCTGCAGCAGTACGTCCTCGACGAGCGCGAGACGATCGAGCTGCGCGGCGCGACGCGCCTGCCGATCTGGGGCGAGAAGCGCGACTACACGTGGTACATCCGCGACGGCTTCTTCGTCCGCAGCCCCGTGAAGTTCAACGGCGTCGCGATCCCGGAGGCCGAGCGGCGGAAGGCGGAGGCGGAATACCTGGCGCGGCAGCAGCGGCGCGATCAGCGCGCGCGCGCGCAAACCGGCGCGTCGGCCGGCGCGTCGGCCGACGCGGCGCCCGGCGACGCCGGCGACGTGGACGGCGTGATCCGCCAGCTGCGCGAGCCGCAGTTCGTCTCGAGCGCGTACTTCCTCCGCTTCAAGTTCGAGGAAGGCAAGTACGCGCTCGTGGGACGCGAGACGCTCGACGGCCGCGACGTCCTGCGCGTCGAGTACTACCCGACGCGCATGTTCGGCGGCACCGATCGCCGCCGCGGCGGCCGCGAGGCGTCGGAGAAGGATCGCGCGTACGACGCCGAGTTCCAGCGCCTGATGAACAAGGTGGCGCTCGTCACGCTGTGGGTGGAACCGAACGCGCACCAGATCATCAAGTACACGTTCGACAACGTCGGCTTCGACTTCCTGCCCGCGCAGTGGCTCGTCCACGTCAACGACGTCAAGGCGACGATGACGATGGCGCAGCCGTTTCCCGACGTGTGGCTGCCGAACGCGCTCGACGTCGGCGTCTCGATGACGGTCGCGATCGGCCAGCTCGATCTCCGCTACGGTCTCGAGTACCGCGACTACCGGCGTCCCGACGTGACGACGAAGGTCGGCGTCAAAGAGCGCTGACGTGTGGGCGCTGCTCGCCGCGACTCTGGTGGCCGGGCCCGACGCCGCCGCCGTCCGCGCGTTCGCTCCCGCCATCCGCCTGCAGACGACGGCCGGCGCGCCGGTCGTCGCCGGCATTCAAATCCAGGGCAACACAGCGACGTCCGACGAGGAGGTGCGGCGGCTCGCCGACGTCCGCGTCGGCATGGCGTTCGACGACGCGACGATCGAGCAGGTCGCCGCACGGCTGCGCGCGGCGAAGCGGTTCGAGCGCGTCGACGTGCTGAAGCGCTACGCGTCGATTGCCGATCCGTCGCAGATCATGCTCGTCATCGTCGTCGACGAAGGGCCGGTGAAGATCGTGATGACCGGCGATCCGGATCATCCGACGAAGGTCGTGCGCCGGCGGTTTCCGAATCTCCTGATCCTGCCGATTCTCCGCCGCGACGACGAGCTCGGCCTGACCTACGGCGCGCGGCTGGCGGCGCCCGAGCCGCGGCTGTTCGGCGCGCGCAGCGTCGTGAATTTTCCGTTCACGTGGGGCGGCACCAAGCGCGCCGCGGTGGACGTCGAGAAGCGGCTCGATCGCGCCGTGTTCGACCGGATCACGTTCGGCGCGTCCGTGTCGCGCGAGAAGAACCCCGCGTTCGAGGAAAACGACGATCGCGCGCGCGTCTTCGGCCGCGTCGAGCGCGAGGTCGCGCACGGGCTGCGGTTCGGCGGCGGCGGCGGCTGGCAGCGCGCGTCGTTCGAAGGCACCGCCGATGACTTCGGCGAGGTCGGCGGCGACGTGATCCTCGACACGCGCGTCGATCCGATTCTCGCCCGCAACGCTGTCTTTCTTCGCGGCAGTGTGAATCACATGGCCTTCGCGGACCGCGCGAGCGCGCAGCCGGCGATCGACGGACGATACAGCGGCTACGACGGATCGGTGACGCGCACGAGCCTCGACGGCCGCGGCTACCTCGGGCTGCCGTGGCAGATGGTGCTCGCCGGCCGCGTGCAGCGGCAGGATTCCGATCGGCCGCTGCCGCCGTACCTGCGGCCCCAGCTCGGCGGCCTCAGCACGCTCAGAGGATTTCCCGCGGGCTACGCGACGGGCGATACGCTCGTCGCCCTGTCGACGGAGCTCGTCGTGCCGCTGACCTCCCCGCTGAAGTTCGCGCGCTTCGGCGTCACGGCGTTCGTCGACCGCGGCACTGTCTACGCGAAAGGGGAACGGCTGGCCGATCAGACGCTGCTCGAGGGATACGGCGGAGGCGTGTGGATCGCGGCGGCGCTCTTCCGGGTGAACGTCGCCGTCGCGCATGGACGCGGGGCGACGACCCGCGTCCATGTCGGCGGCAACATCACGTTCTGATCGCTACGGCTTCTTCGGGCCGATCGTCATCCGGTCGATCACCTGGTGTACCCCCTCGACCTTCTTGGCTTCCTCGATCGCGCGCGCGCGGCCCGCGGCGGTCGGCACCGTGCCCGTCAGCGTGACGACGTGTTCGTTCACGTCGACGGTGATGTCGCTTCCCTTGAGGAGATCCTCGTCGAGGAACTTCGAATGCACGCGCGTCTTGATGTAGGTATCGGTGATCGCCTCGCCCGCCTTCGAGACGCCCTGCGCCGACTTGTCGGCCGCCTTCGAGGCGCCCTCCTTCGACTTGTCCCACGCCGTGCCGGCGCCTTCCTTCGTCTTGTCGATCGCCTTGTCGACGCCCTTCTTCGTCTTCTCGGCGCCCTTGTCGATATTGCTCTCCGCCTTGCCGGTCGTCCCCTTCGCTGCGGTGCCGGCGTTCAGATCGACAATGATCTGATTGTCGACGCGCGAGACGCCGTCGACCGTCGCGAGCTGCGCCGCGCGGCGGCGGTCCGCTTCGGTCCCGACGGTGCCGGTGAGCGTGGCGACGCCGTCGTTCACCATCACCTTGATGTCGAACTTCTTGAGCGACGAGTCGTGAATCCGCTTGTCGATCTTCGCGCCCAGGGTCGCGTCGGGCGCCTTCGAGGTGGTGGTGCTCGGCGCCTGCGGCGCGGCCGCCTGCGTCGGCACGGGCGCCGCGACGAGCACGGCGGCGACAACGACGCTTCCAAACACTGCTTTCATATTCGTCTCCTTCAACTGTCGAGCTCCGTGTGCACGCACTTCTAGTTGACGGAGAGCAAACGTTGTTCCCTCGGAAACGGCTGAGACCTGGTCGCGTCCACGCGGCGTTCACGCGAGCTGAGCGGGAACGGCGACGCCGCGCTTCAACTCGGCCTTTGCGATCGACTCACGGTGCACTTCGTCCGGGCCGTCGGCGAGCCGCAGCGTCCTCGTGTGCGCCCACATCGCGGCGAGCGGAAAATCGTCGCACACGCCGGCGGCGCCGTGTGCCTGGATCGCGCGGTCGAGCACGCGCAGCGTCATGCGCGGGACGACGACCTTCACCATCGCGAGCTCGTTGCGCGCCGCCTTGTTGCCGACGGTATCCATCATGGAGGCCGCCTTCATCGTCAGCAGCCGCGCCTGCTCGATCTCCATGCGCGATTCGGCGATGTCGGCGCGGATCGTTCCCTGATCCGCGAGCGGTTTGCCGAACGCGACGCGCGACTGGACGCGCCGGCACATCAGCTCGACGGCGCGCTCGGCGACGCCGATCGAGCGCATGCAGTGGTGGATGCGGCCGGGCCCGAGGCGCCCCTGCGCGATCTCGAAACCGCGCCCGTCGCCGAGCAGCATGTTCGACGCCGCCACGCGCACGTTGTCGAACATCACCTCGGCGTGGCCGTGCGGCGCGTCGTCGTAGCCGTAGACGTTGAGCATGCGCCGGATCGTCACGCCGGGCGCGTCCATCGGGACGAGGATCATCGACTGCTGCTGGTGCTTCGGCGCGTCGGGGTTCGACTTCCCCATGAAGATGGCGATGCGGCAGCGCGGATCGCCCGCGCCGGAGGTCCACCACTTGCGTCCGTTGATCACGTACTGATCGCCGTCGCGCTCGATGCGCGCGCGGATGTTCGTCGCATCCGACGAGGCGACGTCGGGCTCCGTCATCGCGAAGCACGAGCGGATCGTACCGGCGAGGAGCGGCTCGAGCCAGCGGCGGCGCTGCGCGTCGGTGCCGTAGCGCACGAGCACTTCCATGTTGCCGGTGTCGGGGGCGGAGCAGTTGAAGACTTCCGGCCCGAGCCCCGGGACGCGGCCCATGATCTCGCAGAGCGGCGCGTACTCGACGTTGGTGAGGCCGGCGCCGTACTCGCTCGCCGGCAGAAAGAGATTCCACAATCCGGCGGCGCGCGCCTTCGGCTTCAGCTCCTCGACGATCGGCGCCGGCTGCCAGCGATCGCCGTCGGAAATCTGACGATGGTAATTCGCTTCGTTCGGGTAGACGTGCTCGTCCATGAACGCCGTGAGGCGCCGCTGCAGATCGACGACCTTCGCGGAATGCTCGAAGCGCATGGCGCGCATGATAGCCTTTTCGCCGATGGAAGGTGACGCGCGCAGCGTGCGTCCCGGCGAAGAGCTCGACTGGCCGCGTCTCGCCGCGTGGCTGCGCGATCGTCTGCCGGCGTGCGGCGTCGACGGGCTCGACGTTCGCGCGGAACCCACGATCGCGCAGTTTCCGGGCGGGCACTCGAACCTCACGTACCTGCTCCGATTCGGCGACGCCGAGATCGTCGTGCGGCGTCCGCCGTTCGGACCGGTTGCGCCGACCGCGCACGACATGGCGCGCGAGTTCCGGTGGCTCGCCGCGATGCATCGTGTCTTCCCGCTCGCGCCTCGTCCATATCTGCTGTGCGACGATCCGTCGATCATCGGATCGGTGTTCTACGCGATGGAGCGCCGCCGCGGCGTCGTCGTTCGCACGGAGGAGCCCGCGATCCTCGCGCACGTCGACGCGCGGCGCCGCGTGAGCGAGGCGATGATCGACACGCTCGCCGGTCTCCACGGGATCGACGTGGCCGCGAGCGGCCTGAGCGGCCTCGGCAAGCCGGCGGGATTCGTCGAGCGGCAGGTGCGCGGGTGGTCCGAGCGGTGGACGCGCGCGCAGACGACGCCGCTGCCCGTGATGGACGCGCTGGCGGCGTGGCTGCGCGATCATCTGCCGGGCGATCCGCCGGCGCCGTCGGTCGTGCACGGCGACTTCAAGCTGGACAACGTGATGCTCGATCCGCAGGACGCCGGCCGGCTCGTCGCCGTGTTCGATTGGGAGATGAGCGCGCTCGGCGATCCGCTCGTCGATCTCGGCATCCTGCTGACGTACTGGGCGCCGACGGCGCCGCCCGAGCAGCGCGACGCGCTCACGACCGTCACCGACAGGCCCGGGTATCTCTCGCGCGAGGCGCTCGTCGAACGCTACGCCGCGCGCTCGGGCCGCGATCTCGGCGGCATCCGGTATTACGAGGTGTTCGCCGTCTTCAAGATCGCCGTCGTCATCCAGCAGATCTACTATCGGTTCGTGCAGGGGCAGACGCGCGACGCGCGCTTTGCAGCCTTCGGGCCGCGCGTCGAATACCTCGCGCGGCACGCCGCGCAGCTGGCGGAGCAGGGATGACGCGAACCGCGATCGCCGCGGTGCTGCTGATGGCCGCCGCGCAGGCGCGCACCACGCGGGACGGCGTCTATACCGAGGCGCAGGCGAAGCGCGGCGCGGACGTGTACGAAAAGGCCTGCGCGAGCTGCCACGCGCCGGATCTCTCCGGCAGCGGCCAGGCGCCGCCGCTCGCCGACGTCGACTTCGCGAAGGAGTGGGACGCGCAGCCGCTCTCGGATTTGTTCGAGCGCATTCGCACGACGATGCCGGCCGATGCGCCCGGCACGCTGAAGTCTGCGGAAGTCGCCGATGTGATGGCGTTCCTCCTGAGCAAGGCGCGGATTCCGGCCGGTTCGACCGAGCTGCCGAGCGACGCGGCGGCGCTCGAGACGATCACGTACGCGGCGCCGAAGGGCGACGATTTCGGTACGATTCCGGTAGTACGACTCCGGTAGCGCAGGCCTTCAGGCCTGCTTCGGGGTGCGCGTGTTCGCCTCGAACAGGCAGCCCTAAAAGGGCTGCGCGAGCGCCGATCGTTGGTTCGATACCCCAATCCCCAATCCCCAATCCCCAATCCCCAATCCCCCTTTTCGGGTAGCATTCGCCGGCAGGAGAGCACCATGAAACGCCGCGTCATCGCCGTCGTCGCCGCTTTATGCGCGCTCGCGCCGGTGTCTGCGTTCCCGCAGGCGCTGACGAGCCTCGCGTCGGTCCGCGTCGGCTACACGACGCGGAAGAACACCGTCAAGCCGCAGGGCGAGCTGAAGGCGCAGATCGACGCGCTCGACGCGCAGATCGCCGAGGCGGCGCGCCTCGGGCGCAGCGGCGACCTGCGGCGCCTCTACGCGAAGGGCGTCGCGCTCCTGAACGGGCGGCCGTGGACCGACGCCGCCGACTATTCCGCGTCGCTCGTCCTGCGCACGCCGCGCGTCGTCGTCGACTCGGCGAAGCCGTGGACCGTGCGGCTCGAGCAGATCTACGCGCCCTCGCTCGCGCTGCAGACCGCGGTCAGCGCGCACGCGACGCTGCGCAATCGCCCGGCGCCGGCGCCGCCAAACCAGCCGGCGCAGGAGCCGCCGGTCGTCAAGGATCTCGGCACGTTCGAGGGCGTCGCGCGCGATCTGCGCGAGTCGCCGTTCTTCTTCGACCTCGACCTTGGCGCCGTCGCCGACGGGCCGTATCTGCTCGCGGTCGACGTCGTCAATCAAAGCGAACGGATCGGCACCGCCTTGCTCCCGATCGCCGTGCGCAAAGGCGTCGACGATCTCGCCGCGCGGCTCGAGGCCGACGCCAGGCGCGCGCCCGAGAGCGTGCGCGCCGACATCCGCTTCCCCGTCGATCGCATGAAGAACGTGAACCGCGGGCGGCTCGAGCTGCGGACGTTCGATCCCGATCGCGATCTCGCGGCGGCCGAAGCGATCGCGGCGGCCGCGAAAGGCGGCAAGGATCCATTGGCCGGCAAGACCGGCGATTTCAAGCGCCATTACCTGCTCGACGCGGCGCAGGAAATCATCCCGTATCGGATGTACGTGCCGACGTCGTACAACGGGTCGAAAGCGTATCCGCTGATCGTCGCGCTGCACGGCCTCGGCGGCACCGAGGACGCCTTCTTCGACGGCTACAACAAAGCGCTGCCGCCCCTCGCCGAGTCGCACGGCTACATCGTCGCCGCGCCGCTCGGCTACCGCGTCGACGGATCGTACGGCTGGGGCCTCGGCACGCCGCCGGCCGATCCGGCCACGCGCCGCACGCAGGAGCTGAGCGAGCAGGACGTGATGCAGGTGCTGCAGCGCGTGCGGCAGCAGTACAAGATCGACGACGCCCGCATTTATCTGATGGGCCACTCGATGGGCGGGATCGGCACGTGGAAGCTTGCGCCGAAGTATCCGGAGGTTTGGGCGGCGATTGCGCCCTTCTCCGGCAACGGCGCGCCCGACACGCTCGAGAAGATCCGCAGCGTCCCGGAGATCGTCGTGCACGGCGACGCCGATCCGACGGTGAACGTCTCCGGATCGCGCGCGATGGTGGCGAAGCTGAAAGAGCTGGGGACGGAGCACAAATACATCGAAGTGCCCGGCGGCCTGCACAGCGACGTCGTCGCGCCGAACATTGCGGCGGCGATCGAGTTCTTCGACGCGCACAGGAAGCCGGTGCGGAGCACGTCGCAGCAGTGATCAGGCTGCTGGGCGCGGCTGCCCTGGTCTCTGTCGCGTCGGCGATCGCGGCGCCGGCGGGCGCGCAGCAGACGGCGGCGCCCTCCGCGAGCGCCGCGCCACAGGATCCCGTCGTCGGCAACTGGCGCGGAACCGTGAGGTCGCCTGGCGGCGGCACGAGCCCGATCATCATCACCATCGTGAAGCGCGGCGACGCGTACGTCGGATCGTCGAACGGGTTGAACGCGACGAGCGAGAGCGCGCTGAAGCGCGTGGCCGTGGACGGCGGCCGCGTGACGATCGAAGCCGCCGACGACTCCAAGCTCGGCGCGGTCGCGCTCGTCTGTCAGCTCACCGTGGACGGAAACGCGATGACAGGCGCGGGCACGCTCAGCGTCGGCGCGCAGAAGTTCGACGTCGCGCTCGCGCTGCAGCGCCGGCCGCGCGCCGAAGCGATCCAGCCGCACGTCGAGCAGCGCATCGACTACTTCGTGGGCCGCTGGCGGTTCGAGTACGTCGGCGCCGAGTACCCGCCGCTCAGCGACGGCAGCCGCAGCGGCACGGCGACGTTCACGCGCGAGGGCGCCTCCAACTTCGTCAACGGCACGATCCACGGCGACGCCGGCGGGAACGCCTACGAGGAGCACGTCTCGATCGGGCTCGATCCCGACACCAACTCGCTCGCGGTCGTCGAGCGGCGAGACCACGGCGTGGAGCTCGTGAGCGTCGCGAGCTGGCGCAGCCCGATTGCGATCCTCTTTCAGACGTCGCCGGTCGTCGCCAACGGCAAGACGTTTCAGCTGCGGCGGATGGTCTCCGTTCGATCGACGACGTCGTTCGACGTCACCGAGGAATTCTCGGTGGACGGCGGACCGTTCCGGCGGCTCGGCGACGGCCACTATACGAAAACGCAGTAAGGAGGCCCAGGATGGCTCTCAATCGGCGCGAGGTGCTGGCCGGGCTCGGCACGGCGGCGGCGGCCGCGGCGCTCCGCGACGTCACGGTCGGCGCGGCGCCCGCACCCGGCGGCGCAGGATTTCCCCGCAAGGCGGACTTCGCGTTCGAGAAAGGCGTCACGTATTTGAGCGGCGCCTTCACGCATCCGATGCCGATCGCCGCGGCCGACGCGTACCGCGACGCGGTGAACCGCCGCGGCACCGTCGGCGCGACGCCTGCGGCGGGCCTCGGCGCGAGCGCGCCGCGCGTGGACCCGAAGGCGGCCTTCGCGGCCCTCATCAACGCGAAGCCGTCGGAGATCAGCTACATCCCGAACACGAGCGCCGGCGAAAACCTCGTCGTCGAATGCCTGGGCATCGGCAGACTCGATGGCAACGTGGTGACCGACGCGCTGCATTTCGAGGGGGCCCTCCTCCACCTGATGGAGCTTCGCAAACAGGGGGTGGATCTGCGCATCGTCGCGCCCCGCGACGGGCGGATCGAGATGAAAGATCTCGAGCGCGTCGTGGACAACCGGACGAAGCTCGTCGAAGTGTCGCTCGTCTCGATGTACAACGGCTTCCAGCACGACTTGAAGGCGGTCTGCGATCTCGCGCACGCGCACGGCGCGTACGTGTACGCCGACATCATCCAGGCGGCGGGCGCGGTGCCGATCGACGTGCGCGCGACCGGCGTGGATTTCGCGGCGTCGGCGACCTACAAGTGGCTGATGGGCGATTTCGGCCTCGCGTTCTTCTACGTGCGCGAGGATCTGCTCGGCCGCGTCGTGCAGCGGCCCCACTGGAGCTACCGATCGGCCACCGACGTGGACATCCACCTCTCGCCGTTCGATCCGGAGTCGCCCGCGCCGGTCACGTGGACGCCGCGCGCGGACGCGTCGGGATACTTCGAGCTCGGGACGGTCGCCAACGCCGTCGTCGCGGCGCTCGCCGTCTCGCTGCCCTACATCGAGCGGCTCGGCGTCGACGCAATCGAGCGCTACCGCCAGCCGATGCTGAAGCGGCTGCAGGACGAGATGCCACGGCTCGGCTTCACGCCGGCGACGCCGCACGACAGCACGTCGCCGATCGTCACGTTCGCGAGCCGCGACACGCGCGCGGCGGGGCGCAAGCTGGAGGCGGCGAAGGTCGCCGTCCGCGTCGCGCCGTACTGGATCCGGATCGCGCCGTCGATCTACAACGACATGCGCGACGTCGAGCGGCTCCTGGAGGCGCTGTCATGACCGAGGTGGCGACGCTCGAACCGGTTCGGCCCTGGAAGGTGTGGGTCAGCGTCGACGCGGCGCTCGTCGCGGCGTTCATCGCCGCGCTGGTCGCCTACGTGCGCGCGCTGCCGCCGCATCTGGCGCTCGGTCCGCTCGATGCGCTCCGCTTCATCGCCTGGCGAACGTCCGCGTTCGCGGTCGGCGTCGTCGGCGTGAACGGCGGGCTGCTGCTCGTCGGCAGCATCGCGGGCCGGCGATCGACCGCGGACACGGTCGCCTCGCTCATCGGCGGCGTGTGCGTGCTGCTCGTCTCGTGCTTCGCGCTCTGGCTCGTGGTGATCTTCTCGTTCCCGCAGTACTGACGACCGTGTTGCACAACGCGGACGTAGGGCGACCCTTTCAAGGTCGCCAGGCGAGGCTGAAAGCCTCGCCCTACACTGATTGACCGTGTTGCAGAACGCGGACGTAGGGCGACCCTTTCAGGGTCGCCAGGCGAGGCTGAAAGCCTCGCCCGACACTGATTGACCGT